>Ga0187849_1000184_pt1 | contig 90949 bp, 47 predicted proteins | sample June2016WEW_4_10_2_FD_132412 | JGI IMG/M metagenome (GOLD analysis project Ga0187849, IMG submission 132412) | Peatland microbial communities from SPRUCE experiment site at the Marcell Experimental Forest, Minnesota, USA - June2016WEW_4_100 | ecosystem: Environmental > Terrestrial > Soil >... | reverse complement strand
TCTTCAATTGCCAATGACCATTTTTCAATCTTCAATTATCAATTGACCGCAGAGACAAGGGTTGCATGGGGCACCGCTCACGCCACGGTCTCATACACGGGCATGATCCGGGGTAAGAGCAGGCGAGACCCCCGGTCCGGCCACCATTCCGCTACCCCATCCGAGGGATACGGAACATCAGCCCGTCGATATTGAGATGGCAAATTGCTGAGAAAGGCCTTAACCTGACAGCCGATATGGCAAATACGAATTTGCTTGGAACGAACGACCTGAATCTCAAGCAGCTCTTGGGGAACGGACGGATTTATCACGTTCCTCCTTACCAGCGGGATTATTCGTGGAAGGAGGAGCATTGGGAGGATCTCTGGCTGGATCCTGAGGAACTGAGGAAAGAGAAGAACGCGCAGCATTACATGGGATCCATCGTGCTCCAAGGCGAAGAGAGGCGTGAGCATTTTGTCATCATCGACGGCCAGCAGCGCATCGCGACACTGAGCATTCTGATTCTTGCCGCAATCGCCCGCCTGAGAGAGATGGCCGGTCGTGGCGCCGAGCCAGCGCCCAACGAAGAACGCGCAGGTATCCTTCGCCGGAGTTTTATTGGGAGCAAAGACCCGGGCTCTCTGACGGAATCAAGCAAATTAAGCTTGAACCTCAATGACGACGCTTTCTACCAAGGCACAATCGTGCAACTCGATCACCCGGCCAGCGAGCGCTCCTTAAGCGACTCGGAGAAGTTGCTTTGGGGGGCGTTCAAGTATTTCAAGCGTAAGATTGATGACAGCTTTGAAGGGAAAACGGGCCAGGAATTGGCTGATTGGGTTAACCATTTCGTCGCGGTTCGATTGCAGTTCATCCACGTTTCTGTTCAGGACGAGTTGAACGCGTACATGGTCTTTGAGACCTTAAATGCTCGGGGTCTCGAATTGACGGCCAGCGATCTGATCAAGAACTACCTCATGTCTCTGGTGGCGAGGAAGGGCAAAGGCGACTTGAAGCACATCCTGACGAGATGGGCACGCGTCAACGATTACATCGGGGCGCAACGGCTGCCTGGATTCATCCGCCATTATGTGAATTCTATGCGCCCCTTCGTCCGCCAGGAACGCCTCTTCCGTCACATTCGTGACGTTGTGAAAACCGCTGAAGAGGCATTGCGCCTAATTCGGCAATCGGAGCAGGCGTCGGTCTGTTACCGGGCGTTATGGGACGCCGAAGACGAGTTTTGGCTGGATTACCCGCAGTCGGCAGAGTATGTCCGAACCCTTGTGATGTTTGGCGTCAGCCAGTTCAAGCCGCTGATTCTAGCCGCAACGCGGCGGCTCCCGCCTGAGGATGTCGTGACGGCTCTGCGAGATTGCACCACAGTTTCATTACGATTCAACGTTGTGAGCCGTCTCGGTACGCACGAACTCGAAAAGCGCTATAACGAGGCCGCTCTTCAGGTGGAGAACCAGAAGGCCAGGACCCCCCGCGATATTCGCACCACCCTCCTGCCAGTGTACGTGGACGATGATCAATTCCGAGCTGACTTCGAGGTGTTCCGACAAGCATGCACGACGAAGGGCAAGCAACTCATCCGCTTCCTCCTCTGCGCTTTGGAGCACCAGCACAGCCACCACAACGTTAGCTGGTGGACAACAGAGGCCACCATTGAGCATATCCTCCCGGACAGTCTGGATGAGACTTGGTTGAAGACCTTTTCCGAGGACGAGCATGCACGCTGCGTGGACCGGCTGGGCAACTACGCCCTTCTTGAGCAGGGCAAGAACAAGGACCTCGGCCAGAAACCCTTTGACGCGAAGAAACGGAGCTTCGCCACAAGTCAGTATCGACTCACGCAGGATATTGCTCAGTACGATGACTGGAACAAGGAGGGCATCGCCCAGCGGCAGCGGAAGCTTGCGAATCTGGCCCTTGCGGTTTGGAGGTTTCCGTAGGGATCGGCATCTCGCTTGACCGGCTCGAATTTCATGACTCTCACCGATGGCGTGGCCGGAGTTCGGCGGATCACCGCTGGTCCGGCTTATCCCGGCCGGGGTAGCGAGCTGCCGGCGGCGGTTCGGCGGGCGTGAGGCGCGCCGCTTCTTCCAGGATGTCCAGCAACGCTTTAGCGCAGAACACGCGGTCGCGCCTGGCCCCGGCAGCGCTGACGACGATTCCGAGGTGCTGCAACTGGCCGATGGCCCGCATTACCGTGTTGTAGGCCAGGTTCAACTTCTTCTCCGCACCGCGCGGCGTGAGAAACGGATTCGCACCCAGCAGGTCAACCATCTGAAGCGCGACGCGCGTTCCGGGCTGGCCGGCGAGTTTATTGCGCCAGTTCTCGAGCAAATGGTTCAGGCGCCCGGCGCGGCCGTTGCCGTCGAGAAACGGGTGGACGGCCTCAAACTGGTAGTGCATGAGGGCCGCATGGATGAGCGGCGGCTGGGTGCGGTCGTGAAGGAACCGTTCCCAGTTGGCAAGGTGCTCGCCCAGGATTTCAGAATAGAGTCAACAAATGAAATAAGCGAGTTTCTCGTTTCATTTGCGCCCTATTCCGGATCGAACTGTTTCGGGTTTAATTTCAGCGGTTTGCCACCGACAGGGGCAAGCGCGCGGGCTCATGCGCCAATAAGCGCGAGTTCTTCGGGCCCGTCGGCTTTGTTCCCGCCCCTGCTCCAGAGGTGAGTCTTTGGGTTGTAGGTCCACCCGCGTTGCTCAAGCCGGCCGGAAAACTCGTCGCGGTCCAGGGTCAGGCAGGCGAGTTCCCGTCGGCGCCACAACTCCACGATCAGCCGGTTGAACAGTGCCTCGCTCGTGAAGCTTTTCATTCCATTGGCGAGACAGACGTCGAACACCTCGGACAGAACCTGCGCCGGGTCATGGCCGGAGCGGTCCTTGGGCGCGGGGAGCGGCCTGGGTGGGCGCTTGGGCTTGAAGAAGGTGAGAATCATCTCCCCGGCGAGCACGCTGGCGGAGTTCTTCTTCTTGTGCATGGACCAAATCACATCGCCGGTCTGCGTGATGGCGGCCCTCAACTCAGCCCCGCACTCGCTGGCAGTTTCCAGGATAGCGGCGAAATAGCTGATGTCCCAATGCTGGAACACAACGGAAAACCATCGGTCAGGCCGCAGCAGTTGCAGGCCGGTCTTGATGCTGCAGGCGAGGCTTTTCTTGTAATGCTCCTGGCTGTGCTCGCGCTCGCCTCCGACGATTGTTTCGCTCTCTCGCGCCCCATCGGACACCTGGAAACCGAGCCCGTGATTCCACAAAATGGACAAGTCCAAGTACGTGATGAATCCCCCGTACGGCGGATCCGTGAAAATATAATCCACGCTCCCCGGCTTGAGGGCCTCGTCCAGCGTCCCGGCATCGTATGCGAGCACCTTGAAGTTCTCCGCGCTGTTTAGCTGGGCCGACGCTCCGGATCGGAGCTTGCGGTAATAGGCGAGTCTCAGGACCTCCTCCTTCGCCGCCAGCACGTTCCGATACCTTCCGTGAAAGGTGTCCCAAATTGGAAGCTCCACGCATTGCGAAGCGAGCTTGTACCGGTAAATGCTGAAAATGCTCGATCCTCCCCGGCTTTCTGCGCGGCCTTTGGCCGACAGGAAGGTCCGGTTCAACTTCGCGACAGAGGCGGACCATGCCAGCAAGAGCAGATCCCGCACGACGCCCGCAGCCTCTCGATCTATCGAATGTTTGATCAGGGCCAGGCCGGCCAGTTGCCTGGGCGTGAACATATCGTAAAAGAACTCGGCATCGGAAGTGCGTGGCAGCCGAATGTTCTCCGGCAAGGGCAACCGCTTGAGCCAGGACCTCGCTGCGTCATCATCTTTCTCTATCTCGTTGAGGCCCTTCTCGCAGGCGTGGCGGACTGCCTGGAAAGCCAAGCCTCCTGCAGGGGCATCGTCGAGGCCAACGTGGTATCCGCGATATTCCTGGCGATAAAACTCGCAAACGGGTTGAGGTCATTCTGAATCGCTTTTCTTCCGAGCAAAAAGGCTTCGACGGCTGTGACGCCAGTGCCGCCGAACGGATCGAGCACGACATCTCCCCCCTGTGAGTATCGTTCGATGTAAGCGCGCACAACGTTGGCTGGGCGACGCGTGAAATAGGGGTGAACGTCGCAATGCCGCGCCTCTTCCTGCCGCGCCGCAGGAATCGCTTCGAGAATCGGCTGAACCACGGGCCGTTCTTTCATGAGGAAAAATACCTTGCGAGAGCGGTTATTTCGAGCACGTCCAATCGGTATGGTACGCGAGGCGGGGGTCGAACCCGCAACCTTCGGCTCCGGAGGCCGACGCTCTATCCAATTGAGCTACTCGCGCAGGTCGGCAGCAGCATAGGCCAAAGCTCGCCCTGGGGCAACCGGTTTCTTGCGGCCGGGTGCGATTAAAACTGTCGGTCAACTTCCGGCGCCTCTTTGCCCCGAAGGGGCTTCCGAGAATAGCCCGGCGTTTCAACGCTGGGTCAGCGAACCGAAAGTGGGGTCCGTCCCGAAGGGACGGCTGAAAGCAATGCGGATCCTCAGTCGTCCCTTCGGGACGAGGGTCTCTGCCCTGACCTCCCCGGCGTTGAAACGCCGGGCTATTATCAGATGTCCCTCCGGGACAAAACTTCCGGGACGCATGCCCGACACTTTTAGTCGGACCCCTTACGGTCCCACACATCCTGGCGCCCCGGGGGCGTCTTGGCTGTACGCGGGAATTGGGTGAGCCTGGCTCGCCCGGTGAGGGCACCGGGCCCACAGGAGTCCCGATGCGGCATCGGGATTGGAGGCCCGGTGCCCTCCACCGGGCGGGTCACCCATTTTCCACGGGGTCAGAATGTGGGCCCGCGATCTCGCGGGCCGCGGCGATCAGCGCCGAGGCCTGCGCAGGGGCGCCAACGGTGATGCGCAGGCAGTCTCGGACCTCCGGTTGATCGAACCAACGGACCAGGATCTTCCGCTGGCGCAGTTCTTGCAGCCAGGTGTGGGCCGGCATGGCCGGAGGTCGTGCCAGGATGAAGTTGGTTTGGCTGGGGAAGACCTTGAACCCCAGTTTGGCCAGTTCCAAATTGAGCCGCTCGCGCGTATGGACGATCTTGCGGAAGTTCGCCCGGTAATAGGGCAGTGCGTCCAGCGTGGCCAGGGCGGCAATTTGGCCCAGGCCGTTCACGTTGTAGCTGTCGCGGATTTTGTGGAGAGCGGCGATCAGGTCCGGGTGGCCAACCAAATAACCGACGCGCTGGAAGCAAAGCGAATAGGCCTTCGAGAAGGTTCGGGCCACCAGGACATGCGGGTGCTTGAGCGCGAGCGCGAGGGCGTGCTCGCGGGCGAAGTCCACGTAGGCCTCGTCCAGAATCACCGCCCCTTTCTGGGCGCGGCAAAGGGCTTCCAACTCCGCCGTGGAATAACCGCGCCCGCTGGGGGCATTGGGCGTGGTGATGATCGTCAGGGCGGCCCCGAAATCCCACTGTCTGCTTCTGCTCAATTGCTCCGGCGAAGGCAGGCCGAAATCCGATGTCAGCGGCAAGCCGAGCCTGGCTGCGCCCTGAATGTCAGCCAGAACCGGGTAGAGCGAGTAGCTCGGGACGAAGTATTGAAGGACCGACCGGCTCGGGGGGCGCGCCGGCTTGCGGAGGCCGCGGGCCCGGCTCGGCGCGCAACCGGCCAGGGGTTCCACCAAGGCCCGAACCGCCAGGTTGAGCAACTCATCCGAGCCGTTGCCGACAATGAGGTTTTCTGGCCGGCAGCCGTGCAGGCGGGCCAATCTCTGGCGCAACGGCTGGGCCGTCGCAGATGGATAGAGCCGCAGCCGGCCGTCCACCGCGGCCCGGGTGGCTTCCAGGACTTTGGGAGACGGAGGATAGGGGTTTTCGTTAGTATTGAGCTTGACCAGGCCCCTAATCCTGGGCTGCTCCCCCGGGACATACGGCTGCAAGCGCCGCACCAGCGGCCGGACTAACGAGAGCGAGAGCTGCATTGACATTGCCGCAGTCTAGTGTGGGGACCCCGAAATAGCGATGTTTTGCTTGTAATCCAGCCCGGATGCGCTTAGAAACGGCGGTGAAGGCAACCCTGGACCAACTATTTGGGGGAAGCCGGGTCTCTATCGGTCCGCAGCCCCTTGGTGGCCCTGCATCCTCTGCGCCGCAAGCCGCGGCGCATTTTGCTCCTTGGCTCCGCTGCCCCCTCCTTGGTAGGCTCGGCGCCATGGAAATGTTTCAACGCATTTTGAAGACGGCGGTCGAGGGGGGCGCTTCGGACGTACATCTGAAAATCGGCACCTCGGTCGTCTTCCGCATCAATCGCCAACTCATTGCCATCGAATGCCCGGTGCCGACCGAGGAGTGGATGAACAGTATCGTCAAGCAGATGCTCCCGGCCCATTTGCGGCAGCGCCTGGATGAGCAGCGGGAGGTCGACTTCTCCTACTATCTGCCCAACATCGGCCGTTTCCGCACGAATCTCTTTCAACAGCGCGGCCAGTGGTGCCTGGCCATGAGATACGTCAAGACTGTCGTTCCCAGCTTTGAAGAGCTGGGCCTGCTCCCGCAGATTAAGCAGATCGCAGAATCCCCGCGCGGCATCGTGCTGCTGTCCGGCTCGACCGGTTGCGGCAAGTCCACCACCCTGGCGGCGATGGTCGAGCACATCAATGCGAACTTCAAGAAGCACCTCATCACGCTCGAAGACCCCATCGAATACGTCTTCGAAGACAACCAATGCGTCATCGAACAGCGGGAGGTCGGCCTGGACACACTCTCTTTCCATCACGCCCTCAAACACGTCCTGCGCCAGGACCCGGACGTCATCATGATCGGCGAAATGCGCGACTCCATCAGTTTCACCGCCGCCATGAGCGCCGCCGACACCGGGCACCTGGTCCTGTCCACCGTCCATACCACCAATGCCTCCCAATCGGTGAACCGCATCCTTGACTTCTTCAAAGCCGAGGAGCGGGAGCAGATCCGCCGCCAGCTCTCCGGCACCCTCCAGGCAGTCGTCTGCCAGCGCATGGTCAACACCATCGCCGGCAGCATGACTCCAGCCGTGGAGATCCTTATCAATACCGCGACCGTCAAAAAACTGATCGAAGAAAACCGGCTCGACAAACTGCCCGTCGCCATCGAAACCGGCCTCGACGACGGCATGATCAACTTCAACCAGGCCCTCTTCCAACTCGTCAAGGACGGCAAAATCTCCGAGCAGGAAGCCCTCAGCAAGGCCACCAACCCGCAGGCCCTGGAAATGAATTTCAAGGGCATCTTCCTGGACGAAGGACGCCGGATTCTCTCCTGAGGAGGCGCAGCCTCAGACCAATACCCATGCCAGTGGCGCCCTTTACCCGGCCGCGCATGAGCGTGGACGGCAAGTTCTTTCGGCTCGGCGAAAAGCGATTTTACGTCAAGGGCGCCGCCTACGGTCCATTGGCTCCCCCTGCGGGTTCCGACGCCTCTGGATTGGCTTCCCCGGAACAGACCCGGCGCGACCTTGCCCAGGTCCGCGACCTGGGCGCGGACTTAATCCGCGTCTATCAAATGCCGCCCCGCTGGTTTCTGGACCTGGCCGAGGAACACCAGCTCAAAGTCCTCATTGACATTCCCTGGAACCAGCGACTCTGTTTCCTGGACTCCTCCCGGCAGCGCGCCGAGGCGCTCGGGGCTGTGCGCCGGGCCGTGTTGGCCTGCGCCCGCCATCCCGCCGTGTTCGCTTTCAGCGTCGCCAATGAAATTCCGGCCGACATCGTCCGGTGGAGCGGCGCCCGCGCAGTGGCCGATTTCATCGATCTCCTCATCCAGGAAGCCAAACGGGTGGACCCGGAGTGCCTCGGCACCTTCACCAACTATCCCCCCACCGAGTTCCTGCAGCCCCAAAGCGTCGACTTCGTCTGTTTCAACGTCTATCTCCACCACCGCCAGGCCTTCCGCAATTACCTCGCCCGCTTGCAAATGCTGGCCGGCTCCAAGCCGCTGTTGCTCGGCGAGTTCGGCGTGGATTCCCTGCGCGAAGGCGAGGCCAACAAATGCGCCTGCCTGGAGTGGCAGATCGAAGAGGCCTTTCGGGGCGGCCTGGCGGGGGCAATCGTGTTCGGTTTTACCGACGATTGGTGGCACGGCGGGCAGCCGGTCCAGAATTGGGCCATGGGGTTGACCACGCGCCAGCGCCAGCCCAAGGACTCGTTCCGGAGCGTGCAGAAGATGTTCGGCGCCGCGCCCCACTTTGCCCTGCCCCGTTACCCCAAGGTCTCGGTCATCGTCGCCAGCTACAATGGCGAGCGCACCCTCAAGGCCTGCCTCGATTCGCTCTGCCGGCTCAACTATCCCGATTACGAGGTCATCCTGGTGGACGACGGCTCGACCGATGGCACCCCGCAGATCGCCCGGCTCTATCCCAAGGTCCGCTGCTTCCGCCACCAGAGAAACCTCGGGCTGTCGGTCGCGCGCAATACCGGCATCGCTGCCGCCGCCGGAGAGATCGTGGCCTTCACAGACTCGGATTGCCGCGCGGACGAAGACTGGCTCTATTACCTGGCGGGGGACCTCATCGAGAGCGAGTTTGCCGGCATTGGCGGACCGAACCTGCTTCCGCCGGAAGATTCGCCCGTGGCGGCGGCGGTCATGGCCTCGCCCGGCGGACCGGCCCACGTGATGCTCACCGACCGCCAGGCCGAGCATATCCCCGGATGCAACATGGCCTTCTATAAATGGGCCCTGAGTGAAATCGGCGGGTTCGACCCCATCTTCCGCAGGGCGGGGGATGACGTGGACATCTGCTGGCGGCTCCAGCAGGCGGACTACAAGATCGGTTTCAGCCCATCGGCGTTCGTGTGGCATTACCGACGCCCGACCATCAGGGATTATCTCAAGCAGCAGCACGGCTATGGCGGGGCCGAGGCCCTCCTGGTGCGCAAACATCCCGAGTACTTCAATTCCTTGGGCGGCAGCATCTGGCGCGGCCGAATCTACACGACCTCCAGGTTCGGGGTCTTCCTGCGGCCCCCGATCATCTATCGTGGTCTCTTCGGCAGCGCCGGCTTCCAATTCCTCTACGCCTCCGAACCGGCCGCCACCCTCACGCTCTGCACCAAGCTGGAGTACCATGCCTTCCTGACCTTGCCGCTCTGGGTGCTCTCGGCCATCTCCCTTTACCTGCTCCCCTTGGCGATTGCCAGCCTGCTCATCTCCGTGGCCGCCTGCGCGGCGGCCGCAGCCCAGGCCCCCCTGCCGAAAAACAAAACCCGCCGCTGGTCGCGTCCCCTGACTGCCATGCTCTTCTTCCTCCAGCCCATCGTCCGGGGCTGGGCTCGTTACCAGTACCGATTGGCCTTGCGGCCCCTGCCCCCGGCCGCCCGCCAAACCCTTCAGTCCGTCACCCTCCGCGACAGCGGGCAGACCCTGGATCAGGTCCAATACCGGGCTGAACAGCGCATCGACCGGCTGGCTTTCGTTGCCGACCTCCTCGAGCGCCTCGAGCGCCAAGGCTGGCCCAACAGGGCCGACATCGGCTGGAGTGATTACGATGTCGAAATCTACGACACCCGCTGGAGCAAGTTGCAGCTCACCACCGTCACCCAGGAACTTCCCGACGGCAACCAACTCATCGGCTGCCGCCTCCGCCCACACTGGTCCCTCAAAGCCAAGCTCCGTTTCTGGCTGCTCTGCGGCATCGAATTGGTTCTCTTGGGGTTCGTCGCCTCCTGGCAACCCTGGCTCTGGATGCTCCTGCTGACCCTCCCGCTCTTTGCCGGGTTCATCCGCCGCCAACAGCGGGCCCTGCAAAGCCTCATCGTCGTTTTACTCGACCAACTGGCCGAAGACTGGAAGCTGGGCAAAGTCCCCCAGACCCCAGCCCCCGAGCCGGAGGTCCCCAACTCGGCCATGCCCCGCAACCCGCCTCCGTTGGCCGGCAAAGCGGACGACAAGCTCCAAGCCCCTTCCTTCAGCGTCCGCCCCACTTCTCCCGACAACGCCTCCCACCGGATCTGACGCTATGAAAATCCCATGAAAGTGACACAAGTGGCGCTCTGCCCCAGCCAGGCATCTGCCAAAGCCGGGCGGCCCGCCCTGACACCCGAACTGCTCGCCGCCTGCGGAGCGCGTTATTCAAGGAATCGCGGCGGCCTCGAGTTCATTCTCTCGAAAATCGACCCGGCCAACCTCGAAGCGTCCGTCGACTCGATCTTCCGGATGGTGGATTACGGCCACCAGTCCATCGCGGACATGGTCCCCGTCGCCATGTTTATCGACGGCATCTCGCTCTGGCTGGCCTATTATCTTTGGACCCTTAGCCCCACAGCCGGAGGCCAGGAATGCTCCACCCGCTATCTGAAAATCTCCCCGGATGGACTCATTGCCCCGGAGAAGCTGGGGATTCCTTCAAACCATGTGCCGGCCTGGCGGGAACTCATGGACCGGTGCTTTGGGGCCTATCAATCCTCACTCAGTCTCTGGGAGGAACTTGCTGCCGAGGACGCCGCTCTCATGGGCCTTCCGGCGTCGTTGTTGAATGACCCCTCCGAACCGGCGCGCAAAAAGGTGGCGCGCATGAAACGCAATTATGCCTTTGACCGCGCCCGCTACTTCCTTCCCGTCGGCGTCGCCACCAACCTGATGATGGTCATGTCCGCGCGGGGTTGGGTCGGCCTCTGCCAGCACTTGCTGGCCCACAGCCTGCCGGAGGCCCGCGGCCTGGGACAATTCATCCGGGACGAACTGGAGATGTGCGCTCCGCGGCTCGTCAAGCATGCCCGGCGCCTCGAGCCTGTCCAACAGGCCCTGGCGGCTGAATTCGAGAAACTGGCCGGCTTGGCCCGCCGCGAAAACCCCTCCTGGAAGGACTCCCCCCTCTCGAATCCTCAGGCCCAGGCAATTCCCTTCCTGTCCGTAATGCCGCCCCAAGGAATCTCCCCGCAAGACCTCGCCCGGGACCTGGCCTGCCATCCCAACCGGTATGCGCCCATCGGCAGCAGCTTGCAGCGGATGAGTGTCCGCTTCGGTTGGTCCGCCATCGGATTTGCCGAGATTAGAGATTTGAACCGGCACCGCACGGGAACCAAATATTGTCCCCTGGCGCCGCAGGGCTTTTATTTTGCCTTGGACCAACTCCCCGCCTCCGCCGACACCTCGGGACAGAGGCGGGCAATGCTCCTGCAACAGGCCCGGACCGGCAGAGAAGCCTCGGCCAGGGCGGACGCCTTTCTGCGCCAGGCCGACCCGGCCTGCATCTATTGGTCTCTATTGGGAACCGAGTACCCCTTCGAACACACCACCACCGCCGACAAGTTCATCTACGAGGCCGAATTGAGGACCGGGCTGGGGGCCCATTTCCGCTACGCCAGGCATTTGCGCGACGCGCTGGCCCTCTGGTACGAGAAGTTCCCTTCCACAAAGGGGCTAATCCTCGAAGGAAGCGCCGAGCCGGAGTAGGGCCGACCATGCAGGCCACCCTCGAGCAACCTGTCTCCTGGCGCCAAGTCGTCACGCCTTACCAGTGGCTCGTTCTGCTCGTCGCCTGGCTCGGATGGGTGTTTGATTCCATGGACGCCACCATCTACACGCTGGTCCTGCGTCCGGCCATGCAAGACCTCTTGTCCGCCCAGGCCGGCGGCCCGGTCTCACAGCAAGCCGTTCTCTGGCACGGCGGCATCATCTTCTCCATCTTCCTCATAGGCTGGGCCATTGGCGGAATCCTCTTTGGCGTCCTGGCTGACCGCTTCGGCCGCACCCGCACCCTCGTCGTTACCATTCTCTTCTACGCCCTATTCACCGGCATGGCCGCCCTCTCGGCCACCTGGTGGCAACTGGCCGTTTATCGCTTCCTCACCGCCCTGGGCATCGGCGGCGAATGGGCCGCCGGCGCCGCTCTGGTCGCCGAGGTCTGGCCGGAGGAAAAACGGGCCAAAGCCGCCGGGATTCTCCAGTCCGCCTGGGCTGCCGGCTTTTTCCTGGCCGCCATCATCATGCTTCTCCTGCGCAATCAAAACTGGCGCTGGGTTTTCGTCGCCGGCATTGCCCCTGCCCTCCTCGCCTTGTTGGTGCGCTGTTGGGTCAAAGAACCCCAACGCTGGGTCAGGGCCCACCAGCAGGAATGCCAAACACTGGGCCCCCGCCCCCCAAAACTTCTCGAACTCTTCAAGCCCGGACGGCTCCGCGCCACCCTGGTCGGTTCCGGCTTGGCCTTCGTCGCTGTCTTCGGCCTGTGGGGTGCCACCAATTGGACCCCTGAACTGGTCCGCTCGCTCCCGGGCCTCAAAGGACTGAACCCCGGCGCCCTGACTTCCCGCGTCAGTTGGGCCGCCATGATGCTCAATGTCGGCGCCTTGGCCGGTTATCTGGCTTTCGGCCCCCTGGCCGACCGCTTCGGCCGCCGCCCCATCTTCGCCCTCATGTGCGCCGGCAGCCTCGTCATGCTGCCCGTCACCTTCCTGACGCCCCGCTCCTATAACCATGTGCTCCTGCTCCTGCCCCTGCTGGGCTTCTTCAACAACGGCATCTTCAGCGGCTTCCCCATCTACCTGCCCGAGCTTTATCCCACCGCCATCCGCGCGACCGGCGCCGGCTTTTGCTTCAATGTCGGGCGCGTGCTCGCTTCGGCCGGGCCGTTCCTCACCGGCTCCCTGGTGGCCACCCTGGGCGGCTTCGGCCGCGCCGCCAGCGCCATCGCCCTGATCTACCTCCTCGGTCTGCTCATTCTGCCCTTCGCTCCCGAAACCAAGGGCAAACCCTTGCCGGAGTAGATCGTGGAGCGTGTGGAGCGTGGAGCGTGGGAGCGTGGGAGCGTGGCAAGTGCTACGGCGCCCTCACGCTCCACGCTCCGACGCTCCACACTCCACGCTCCACACGCTCCCTTACTCCCAGATCCGGTACGGCATGGCGTTTTTCTCGAGGAAAGTGCCGCACTTGGGACACCTCCAAGGCTCGCTCCAACTCTGCACCGAATGGCTCGGCGACACCGGACACTGCAGCTTGAAATCGAGCCACTTGAAACGGGCCAACCCAGTGTAGCACAGACGCCCCACCGCCGCCTGGAAACTGGGCGCGCCCTTCGCCGCCCGGGACCGGCCCGGCAGCTTGGCCCGGGGCGGGCCCCTTGCACAATAGCCCGCCCGGACACGGTCTTGGATTTCGTCCGGGATTCTGATTCGGGTTACCACGTCGTGCAACTCCTTGCAGTCGCGGCAGTGGATGGTCTCGATAAATACATTCACCCCGCGATCCGTCCCCCCGGACACCTTCACGCGGTAACTGCATTTGGGACATTCAAACCAATATGATCGGCCCATGCCAATTCCTAATCCGTGTGCTTGCTGCCCGATTGTGCCCGCTCACGAGCCGAATCTCAAGCCCTCCTTGCAAAAAAAGAGAAAGACGAACCAGCAAACCAGTCCGCCTTTCCTGACCACAACTAAACCAAACCTTGCTGGCAACTTCTTCCAGCTTGCCTCCTATGCAATGGGGTGATTACCCCCGCAGCAGCCCTGGGGTGGGTTTTTGGCTTGAACCGCCTGGGCTTTGCCGGTATCCATGATGTTCTTATGACAATGGCACTATCGAAACCACACTCAATATGAATGAACCCAGGATGATGCAGCGGCGCGCCTTCCTCGCAAACGCCGGCGCAGCCACCACGATTACCGTCCTCAAGCCTTCGATTGTCTTCGGCACTGAGGCCAATTCCTCGCTCGAACTGGGCCTTATCGGCTGCGGGGGACGGGGCAGTTGGATTGCCGGGCTCTTCACTGACTCCGGCAAGTACCGATGGGTCGCCTGCGCCGATTATTTCCAGGACAAGGCCGATACTGTCGGCCAGAAGTTTCAAATCGATCCCTCCCGCCGGCACACTGGTCTGTCCGGCTATAAGCGGCTCCTGGACAGCAAGCTCGACGCAGTGGTCATCGAAACCCCGCCCTACTTCCACCCCCATCACGCCGCCGACGCCGTTGACGCGGGCAAACACGTTTATCTGGCCAAGCCCATCGCCGTCGACGCGCCGGGCTGCCAGATCATTGCCGACACCGGCAAACGAGCCTCGGCCCGGAAGCAGGTGTTTCTCGTGGATTTCCAAACCCGGGCCAACGAGCATTTCCGCAACGCCGTCGGCCAGGTCCACCAAGGCGCCATCGGCCAACTTGTCCTCGTCGAAGCGTTTTATCCCTGGTCCAGCGGCGGACGGGGCGAACCGCCCACAAAGCCCGAAGAGCAGTTGCGCACTTGGTACTATGTCCTGCCGCTCTCGGGTGACTTCATCGTCGAACAAAGCATTCATGCCTTGGACATCGCCACCTGGATCATTGGCGCCGATCCGATTCGCGCCCGTGGATGTGGCGGCCACAAGGTGCGCCCGCCCAACAGCATCTACGACCACTTCGCCGTCACCTACTGGTTCCCCGATGATCTGGTGCTGTCGTTCACCTGCATCCAGACTGTTCCGATGATCAAGGATGAAATCCGCGCGCGGGCTTATGGCGCCGACGGTTTCATTGACGTGGACTATTTCGGAAGCGTGGTCCTGCGCGGGCGCCAGGCCGCGGTGCGGGCCGAGGTGGGCGACCTCTACACCAGCGGGGTCCGCGTCAACATCAACGAGTTCCATGCCGCCGTGCTCCAGGGTGATTACGCCAACGCGACCGTGCCGCCATCGGTGCGTTCGACCCTCACCGCCGTCCTCGGCCGCGAAGCCGCCTATCGCAAAGACGAACTCAGCCTCGCCTCGCTGGTCAAAGAAGGAAAGAAACTCGAACCCAATCTAAGCGGATTACGAGACTGATTCCACGCCACTGAATCATGAGCGCCGCTGCCCCCGGAAGCCCGCCGCAAGCATTCGACCCAAACCAGCGCCTCTCCCGCCGCGCCGTCCTGCGCGGGGCGGCCGGCGTCGCGGCCGGGGCCGCCATGGGCGCCTTCCGGACCCCGACCGCCTCTGCCCGCCAGCCGGACCAATTGGCGCAGGACACCCTCGCTTTCATCCGCCGTTGCGCCCGCCCCGATGGCGGCTACGCGCCATCCCCGGACCCCGCGTACCTGGGAAACTCGGACACGAGCCTCAGTGACCTGGCCGCAGTGACCTACGCGGCCACGTTGGCCAGGACAATGGGTTGGCCGCTGCCTAACCCGGAAATGTCCATCGCCTTCGCCCAGAGTCGCCAGCAGCCCGACGGTTCCTTTGCCCACGTGACTGGAAAGATGGACCCGAAATCCGACCTGGCCATTCTTTACAACACCGTCCAAGGCGTCGTCGCCTTGCGCGCCTTGGGCGGACATCCGAAAATCGACCCGAGCAAAGTCCCGGCTCGCTTCTTTGCCGGCGAGGCCTTCAAAAAATTGCCCTGGTACACGACCAGCTTCTTTCCCCTGTTCTATGCCGCCCTGGACAAACCGATGCCGGCGGCATACGACCGGGCCCTGCGCGACTGGCAGATCGCCAGCCAGGCCGAAGACGGCTACCTGGGCGACCACGTCGCCGCTACGTTTCACCTGGCCCATTATTTCCGCCTGCTCGGCCAACCGGCGCCCAAGGCGCGCCAGATGGTCGCCCGCGTCCTGCGCGACCAGAAGGCCGACGGCGGCTGGAACATCAAAGAACCTGACTGGGATGTGCATGCCTGTTTCGACGCCGTGTTTATCCTGCGCCAGTTGGGCGGAGGCTCGGAACCAGTCCGCAAGGCCATCCAAAAGGCCGCCGATTGGGCCTTGACCTGCCGCACCGACGACGGCGGCTTCAGCCACTACCCCCACTGGCACTCGGACATGGACGCGGTCTATTTCCAGTTCGGGACATTGATCCAGGCCGGCCGCGTCGCCGCCAGAAACGACTTGCCTGATGCCCGGACCCTAAGCTGGGGGCACGCCATCCCCTCCGACTTATGAAGTATGAATTATGAAAAATCAGTCTGACAGGACCGATCCGACCGATCCCGCAAACATGACGGCGCTTGAGCTGGGCCTTATGGGGCCGCGTTCCTATAAAAATGCCGTTCCTACGGAGCTGTCGCGGACGTGCCGGGGTCTGAGTAACTGTTGAGGTCTGGCACCCACCTGAACGGGCGCAGGCCCGTTCTTGAGCACCCGGTGCATTTTGATCGTCGCGTTTCCCCTCTCGAACTGGCGGAGTACGTGGTGGTGCTGACTTCGCTCAGTCCACGACTGCTGTCAGGGCTGCAGGCTCTTGGATTTCGACGCCGCTGCCGCATAAATGCGGCGTTCCGGGGGGGGCGGTGTCGGCGTGCGCCCAGGTTGGCTCGGCTCAGATCCGTTCGAAGTAACGGAGTTTTTCCCAGTCGGTAACCGCGTTATCGAAGGCGTCCGCTTCGAGCCGGGCGTGGTGGAGGTAGAAATCAACGACGGCATCCCCAAAGGCGGAGCGGGCGAGCTTCGACCGGTCCAGTAGAGCGGCGGCCGTTCGAAGGCTGCCAGGCAGACGGTGCAGCCGGTCATCCACGTAAGCATTGCCCGAGTAGGCCTCCCCGCAATCGAGCTTCTCATCCACTCCGGCCAGGCCGGCGGCGAGCATGACCGCGAAGGCCAGGTACGGGTTGGCATCGGCGCCCGGCATCCGGTTTTCGATGCGAAAGGCGTTCCTCTCGCCGACGACACGAAACCCCGCCGTGCGGTTATCCAGGGCCCAGGCCATGCGGGTAGGCGCCCAACTCCCGGCCCGGTATCGTTTATAGCTGTTGATAGTGGGCGCGAAGAAGAGGCAGAGCTCGGGCGAGTATTTCAGCAGGCCACCGAGGAACTGGCGGAAAAGCTCGGAACCGCAGCGAGGCCCGGATTTTGAGGCGCCGCGCTTGGCAGGTTCGCCGGGGCTCCAGAACAAATTGCGTCCGCCCTTCCACAGGCTCAGGTGGATATGGCAGGAGTTGCCGGCCTCGGCGGGGGCGTATTTGGCCATGAACGAAACAGCCTTGCCTTGCTGGTCGGCGATCTCCTTGACGCCCTGTTTGAAGAGCACGTGCCGGTCGGCCATGGCAAGCGGGTCGGCGTAGGTGAAATTGATCTCGTGCTGGCCGCGGCTCCATTCACCTTTGCTGCTTTCGATGGGGATGTCCGCCCGGGTCATGCCGTTGCGAATGGCGCGCATGAGCGGTTCGTCACGCGCCGGCTGCAGGAGATGATAGTCGATGCGGTAATCGCTCGAGGGCTGAAGGTCGCGGTAGCCGGCCATGAAGGCCGAGTGGTAGGTTTGGTTGAACAGATAGAACTCCAATTCACTGGCGCAAGCGCAGGTGAGTCCCCTTCCGGCCAGGAGGTCGAGCTGGCGGCGCAAAACCGAGCGCGGCGCTTCCGCGACCAACGAACCGTCGGGCCGCAGATGATCGCAAATCACCAGGGCAGTCGCCGGCTGCCAGGGCAGGCACCGCAGGGTCCCGAGGTCCGGGCGCAGGGTGAAATCGCCGAAACCGGCGTCCCAGCTCGCGACCTTGAAACCGTCGAGGGGGTCCATCTCGAGGTTGACGGTGAGCAGGTAATTGCAGCCGTGGGTGCCGTGCCTGGCCACGGAGTCGAGGAAGACCTCAGCGCGAAACCGTTTGCCCACCAGGCGGCCAAAAGGGTCAGGCAAGGCGACGAGCACCGTGTCAATGGCGCCGGAACGGATTTGGGTCTTGAGGGTCTGGAGGTTCATGGGTCACTCCGCCACATAGACGTTCTTGAGTTCCGTGCAACCTTCCATCGCCGCCATGCCGAGATCGCGGCCCAGACCGCTCTGTTTGAAGCCGCCGAAGGGGGCTTCAACGTGGACGCTGCTGTGGGAGTTGATACTGAGGACGCCGCTCTCGACCGCGCGCGCGACGCGCAGGGCGCGGCGAAGGTCGTTGGTCCAGAGGGAGCCGCTCAGGCCATAAGGCGATGCGTTCACCTCGCGGAGCATCTGCCGTTCATCGTCAAAGGGCGCGATGCAGACCACGGGTCCGAAGATCTCCTCGCGCCAGCAACGCTGGCTTTTCTCCACGTCCAGCAGCACCGTCGGCTCAAGATAGTAGCCTCGCGGGTGACAGCGGTTCCCTCCGAAGGCAAACCGGGCCCTGTTCGCGCGCGCGTCCGAAAGGTAGTCCTCGACCGTGCCGCGTTGGGCAGCCGAAACCAACGGCCCGAGCTGGGTCTCAGGCTGCGTTGGGTCGCCGATCACCAGCTTGCTGGCAGCGGCGACAAAGCTCTCGACGAAAGGCTCATAGACTGAGCGTTCGACAAAGACGCGGCTGCGGGCGCAGCAATCCTGGCCCGTGTTGGCAAAGACGCTCATCGGCGAGGTTTCGGCCGCGCGCTGCCAGTCGCCATCGGCAAAAATGATGTTGGGAGACTTGCCGCCCAACTCGAGCGAAACTCGTTTGAGGTCGCGCGCCGCCAGCTCCATGATTCGCCGACCGACGCCGGTCGAGCCGGTGAACGAGACCTTGCGAATGAGCGGGTGGGTAGCCAGGGCCTCGCCGACGACGGCGCCCGAACCGGGCAGCACCTGGAGCACGCCGGGCGGCAGGCCGGCGCGATGCGCTAATTCGCCCAAGGCCAGCGCGGTGAGGGGCGAGAGCGAAGCGGGCTTGAGGACCACGCAATTGCCGGCGGCCAGGGCCGGGGCAGCTTTCCAGCAGGCGATTGGGAGCGGGAAATTCCACGGCACAATGCAGGCCACAACCCCCATGGGCTGGCGCAAGGTGAAGTCGAATCCGCCCCGCGCTACCGGGAGCGTCTGGCCGCTGAACTGGGTGACCGCGCCCGCATAAAACTCGAACACGCGCGCGCCCAGCCCGGCCTCGTCGCGCGCATCGGCGATCGGCTTGCCGATGTGCAGGGTCTCGAGCTGGGCCAGCCATTCCAGGTTCTCCCGCAAGACGCGCGCGACTCGGTAGAGGGTGTCGCTGCGTTTGCCCGGACTCAGATCGCGCCAGCCGGACTCCCAGGCGCGCTGGGCCGACTCGACGGCCTGGTTCACGTCCGTAAGATCGGCTGCCGCGACCGAGCCGAACGATTCCTCGGTCGCGGGATTGATGAGGGTAGTTCGTTGGCCGGAAGCGCTTTCGCGGGAGGCGCCATCGACGAAGAGCTGTGAGGGGAGCGTCATAGGACTTGAAGATAGAGGTTTCGAAAATCATCGGCGGTTACAGGAACGACGTTGGTTCTATGGCACGGGTCTTCCAGGGCCTGGGCGACCAAGGCATCGAGTTGCGTGGCGCTCACGCCGTGCTCGCGGAGACGGGTGTTCAGGCCCAGACCGGCGAGAAACTGGGTCACGAAGGCGATGGTTCGGTCATCCGCCTCGGGGTCCGAGCACCGGAACACCTCCAGGCTGCAGGCTTCCCCAACGCGCCGATAGATACCCGGTCTGCGGGCGGCGCAGAACCTCATGCCGGCGACCAGGCAGAGGGCGTTGGCCAGTCCATGGTGGAGGCCGCAAATCGTCGAGAGCGGATGAGCCAGAGAGTGGACCACCCCCAGGTCCTTCTGAAAGGCGACCGCTCCCATGGCGGCAGCGGCGAGCATTTTGCCTCGGGCATCCAGGTCCCCGCCGTCGCGGAAAGCGCGCGGCAGGGCTTGGACAATCAGTCGGATCCCTTCCAACGCGATGCCGTCGCACATCGGGTGAAATACGGGGCAGGTGTAAGACTCGACGCAATGGGTGAGGGCGTCGGCGCCGGTCGCCGCGGTGAGCTTTGGCGGCAAGCAGACGGTCAACTCGGGGTCAAGGATGACCACTTTGGCGAGCAATTCGGGGTGGAACAAGACGGCTTTGCGGCGGGTTGCATCCAAGGTAATGACCGAACTGCGGCCGACCTCGCTGCCAGTCCCGGCGGTGGTGGGGATGGCGATGAACGGAGCCAGGCCCGACCAATCGGATTCGTCGTAGAACCGGGCAAAATCCAGATGGGGCCGCTTCACCAGGAGCCGGGTCGCTTTGCCCGCGTCCAGAGGGCTGCCGCCGCCGATCGCAATGACCGCGTCGCAGTGGTTGGCACGAAAGGCTGCGGCCGCTTCGCGCACGTCCTGCTCAACCGGGTTCGGATGCACGCCGGAATAAGTAAACCAGTCTTTGTCTCGCGCGGCCACGCCCAGAGTTTTGACCAGGGCTTGAAACGCGGTGGTGGGGAGCAAGCCGGAGTCGGTGACGACCAGCGCGCGGCTGATCCCCAAACGGCGGCAGCGCGCCGGCAGTTCGCTCAGAGCGCCGGGGCCGAACAGGGTCGGTGTGGGAAAGGAAAAGGTGGTGAAGCTCATTAGACACGGTCTCTCAGGCGCGATTCGATCAGGACGCGCTGGAGGTTCAGGCTCGGCGTCATCGGGGCATTGTGCACCAGGAGGGCTGCGGGAGCAAGAGCACAAGGCGGACCCAAATCCTCGTCTAACGAAGGCAAACGGCAAGGCAGACCTCGAAAAACATGAAGGCTCAAAGACCATGCCAATATAGAAAAAAAAGAGAACCGCGAAATACGCGAAATACGCGAAAGGGAATTCTTTTTTCGCGTATTTCGCGTATTTCGCGGTTGAAAAATTATCTTAGGCGAGGATTTGGGGCGGAGCTCTCTGTCGTGGCCGTTGATCAATCTCCCGCGGGTGCCAGTTGCGCCACGAAACCGCCGTCAAGCGCGAGATGGAGTTTGAGTGTGTCGGCGGACTCCAGCAGCGCGCCCCGCCGGATGTCGCGATAGCCAGAGGGGCCTTTCCACCCGCCCAAAAGATGCTACGTTACTGGCAAAACCAGTTTTGTTTAATGCCTATGAACAGATCCAAACCGTGGTCCGCGCTGCCGGTGCTGGCGGGTGTGGCGCCGATGCAGGAAGCCATGAAGCCGGGCCTTTCGGTCGAGGAATGCGTCCGGCGCGTGAAGCGGTATCACTACGCCTTCAAGCGGCTGCACCAGGTTTTCACCGCGCGCATCACGGCGGAGCCGCTCTACGAACTCAAGATGGGCTTCAGCCTTCACGCGCACTTGTGCGCCGAGCAGGTGAGCGCGCTGCGCCAGCGGGTCGGCGAAATGCGCGAGCCCCCGCTGGGGCTTGAGGCCGTTCCCGATCCCAGCCTGGCGGTTTTCTTCGATGAGATTCTCGGTGCGCCGGCCACGGAAGACTTGGTTGCCGGCCTGTATGAACAGGCCTTGCCCGCGCTCAAAAGCGCCCTTGAGCGCCACCTCGAGGACACCAACCCATTGGCGGATCATCCCACTGTGCGTCTCTGCCGATTTGCCCTGATGGATCTCGAGGAGATGATCCCGTTCGGCCGCCAGGCGGTCGCGGCCCTGGTGGACGGCTCCTGCCGGGAGCGCCTGGCCCCCTGGCTCCTGCTGCTCGAGGATTGCCTGGCGGCTGCCGGGGGTCTCGACGGCACCCGCCCGCCCAGCGGCAAGCCGATCGCCCGCCTGCACTCGGCCAAACCCTGCCAATTCGATCCGGTTCCCAGGCGCGACGCCCGCTTTCCTGACCCGTACAACATGGGAGTCAACGCCGAGGTCTTTCTTTATGATGAGAAATTCGCACCCGAGCCCAAGACGCAGATGATATTCTACAAGCGCCTGCGCGAGGTGGATGTGCCCGAAATGATGGCCAGCATCATCACCGAAACCCACGACAAACCCTGGGGTTATTACCGCGATATGAGCCGCCAGCTTTGGGACGAAGCCCGCCACGCGATGATGGGCGAGGTCGGCTTCGCCAACCTCGGCATCAATTGGCCCGAGCGGGTGAGGATCAACTTCACCTGGTCGCTGGCGCTCAACACCCAGCTCAAACCCCTCGAGCGTCATGCCGTCCTCTACTTCATCGAGCAAGGCCTCATGCCCAAAACCGGCAAGCGTTTCGAATGGGAAGTCGGCCTGGCTTCCGGAAACCCCTTGGCCGGGCTGTTCCAGGACTATGATTGGGCCGACGAAGTCCTTCATGCCCGGATTGGGCGCGACTGGTACTTGAAGGAATTTAAAGACCCGCAGCAGGCGATCCGCTACGGCGACGAGTGCTGGTCGCGGGTGCTGATGAACTGGGAGAACTGGCGCCGGCAGGGCCTCACCGAGCATTATAACTGGTGGCCGGATTTGTACCGTGACGCCTGCCGGCATTGGGGCATCGAACCCGACCCGGCGGTCCTGGCATACGCGACCACCTACCAGACGGTGCGGGCCGATTTGAAAGAGTTGACGGGTTCCGCGTGAGGTGAACCCGAGTCCTGTTAACTGTAACGCTGCCAAAACTCCTTGCCTCGGAGGTAAATCCCCTTTAGCCTTCCATTCGATGACGAGTTACGGCTCATAAGCTTGCCAGTGCGCCATGAAAACTGTGCTGAAGAATTGTGCTAATTTGGCCGCCTATGGTGGACTTTACAGGGTTTTAGCCGCTGGCACAGTGTTTGTGCAAGTTTTTGCGTAACTTGTTGTCAGTTAGTTTGTTGCGCGCTTAGCTCAGTGGAAGAGCACTTCCTTCACACGGAAGGGGCCGCAGGTTCAAGTCCTGCAGCGCGCACCACTCTGTGAGGGGCTTGGATCGCTCGGTTTTGCCGGCGTTTTCGGGCGATCTTCGCTGTCCGATTGATCTGACGGCGAGCGGCCAAACTCCGCCAAATTCCGGTTTCTATTTATCCAGCTTTACCCACCGTGCCGATCCGCGCGGCGGCGTGTGCCTGCTTCATCCTTCATCCCACATGATTCGTAGTTCACCCAAACTCCTTCATCCGCGCGGCGGCACCTGAGTCAGCAAAGCCGGGCAATCGCTTGGCGCAGGTCCCCGAGGGAGAAAGGTTTCCTGAGGAGGGCATCCACCGGGGTGTTGGAGCCGTCCAGCATTTCGGCCGAGCCGGTCAGCATGAGGATCGGTTGGAAGGGGGCCAGGAGCTTGACGTTGGCCGCCAGTTCGTCGCCCCGCATTTCCGGCATGACGTAATCGGTAATGACCAGGTCGAAACGGTCCTGGGTGAATATCCGGAGGGCTTCGCGCCCGTTGCTGGCCTCGGCCACCGTATGTTCATCCAGCCGAAGCAGCAACTTGATCGTGTCCCGGACCTCTTGCTGGTCATCGGCAAGAAGGATGTGCTTCCGAATGGTCTTGCCCGGCTCGCTCATAAATCAATGCCCTGTTTAGGTTTCAGGCCCCAGCGTCTCATGCGGTGGGGCGCTGGCGCAATCGGGGTTTGGCTCAAACGCATCCAGGGGACTTGCCGGGGAGGGGCCTCGGGGTTTCTCCGGCGAAGGGCGCCATCCCGAGATTTGGATTCAACCACGGATACGGCCCTGGGGTGTGCATCCAGACGCACAGTTCCCAAAACGGGCCGGCAGGTGTAAGAAGAGGCCAGAGCACCATGAAACCGCGTTTTGAGGTCCTGCTTCCGCCAGCCAAGCCCCTTCGATCCTGGGGCGCGCCGGCCAAAGGCGACGGGCAGGGGGCGGCCTGCAATCGGGGGGCGGTGTCCGCGGAACGGATTCATGGCGTGCTCAGGGGGATGTCGGGGGAAGATTGGACCCGGCTCAAGGCCTTAATGGGAGAGAACCTGACGAACGCGGCAACGGCGGACGATATAGACGTGCTCGAGCGGATATTCAGAAAGGGGGAACCGCTGGGCGGGCTTGCCGGCGGAAGAGTATGGCGGATGGTGCAGGCGATTATGGGCAGTCCGCCGGTGATCGAGCAGGTCAGGCGGGCCAACGAGCAGATGAGGGAACGCGTGCGTTTCGTGCTCAGGGAGATGTCCAACCCACAGTGGGATGAGTTCAAGGCCGCGCTGCTCCGGCACCTGGTCGAGCCGGCGAAAGCCCAGGAGGCCGGGGTGCTGGAGATGGTCTTCAGAATCGGGGAATCCGTTTCCAACATCGAGACGGCTTCCTTGGCGCTGGCCGATAAGATGTCCGGCCGGAAGTTGATCCAGCCGGATGTGGCGCGGAGAAACGCCTTGGTGAAGGGCAAGGCGCTCGGGGCGTTCCGGCTGGACCCGGAGGCTGCATACCAGGCAGCCAAGAAGGCTGTCGAGCAGGCAACCGGCACTGCCAACCGGGCAGAGAACACCCTGGCCTACGGATACGTCGAGCCGAGCGCACCTTATAGACATGCGCGCAATACTGTCTTTCGGATGGTCGATTTTATCCTGGAAGACCAGGAATTGATGGCGGCGGTTGTGCGGCTCGAGAGGGACTTGCTGGGGGTCAGGCCGGTGAGTCAAGGCCAAATGAGATGGGCCCTGCACCGGATGCCGATGGCCGACAGGATGCAGGTGATCAAGTCGATCCCGCTGAACATTATCCTGATGTTTTGCAAGCAGCAGGGCGGGGCCCAGAGGCAGGATCTGAGTTTCCGGGCAACTCGGGACCGCCGGCTGGCATACGACTGCTTCGTAAAGGGCCGGACCGACCAGGAGCTTGTGGCGGCTTACGGTTTGTCGGCCAACGCGGTGAAGAACGGGCTGGGGGTGATTCTCCGGACGTTGTGTGACAAGCCGCGGGCTTGCAAGTTTGCCGGCCAATACCTGGAGCGGATGGCCCAGATCGAGCTTATGAAGGTGGCGGAGGTCAGGCGCCGGCTCAAGCAACTGAATCCGGAACGCAGGGCCAAGATCCTCAATGGGATCCCCAACTGCGCCTGGAAGGCCAGAGATGCCTGCCACCTGCACAAACATCTGTTTCTGGATTACCTTTCCGGCGAATGGGTGCTGGGCGCGCTGGTGGATTACTACAACCTGGAAAAAGGCAATCGGATTGCCGGGAGATTCAGATTCGAGGGGAACCTCACGGCCAGGGGCGCCAATGCCGCGATGGCCGGGATACTCCGCAAGATTTCCGAGGAGCCGGAGCTCAGGCATCAACTGAGACTGTGGACCTCCGGGCAAGCCCTGGCGCAAGAGCCTGCTGCTGAGCCAGCGCCGGAAGCCGAGGAAACCGAAGTGGCTGCCCTCATGCCGCCCGAACCCAACGGCGGGAAGGCCTTCCTTCAACCCGTTGGGCACTCCGTCGTTGACGCTCTGGTTCGATCCTGCCATGCTGGCGCGTCATGAATAGATTAGCCTTGGCTGGCAGCTTTTGTTCCTCTGCCTTGAGTTTGTTCCTGGGTCTCGCGGTCTTCCAGGCCGCAGCAGATCTCTGGGCGTCGGATGCCTCCCTGTATTTGGTCAGGAAGGGCTTCCGCTATGCGCAGACGAGTTCCTCTCACCCGTCGGCAAACCTGACCAACGGATTTCCCTTCCAGGCGGACGTGTATCCTGCGGTTCAGGGCTTCGTCACGAATGCCTACGTAAAAGTGGCCGGGTCGAACTCGTTCACCCAGCTTGGCCTTACCTCCTCGGATACCCACTACCAGTTCAAGAACTCCAAGAACAGTTTAAAGGCGATGAACAAGAGTTTTCCGGATGGAAATTATCTGTTCGCCATTTATGGCGCGCATGACGGCATCGTTTCGCCAACCCTGCCGTTGCAGGGAGACACTTATCCTTATCCCGTGACGCCTTATGTCACCGATTTCACCCTGCTCCAGAGCGTCAATGCGAATGGCTACTGCGTGATCGGTTGGCAAGGCTACGGCTCCGGGGCGACGACCGATTTTATTCGGCTGACGGTCTCGGATAGTGCCGGCAACAACCTCTTCCAAAGCCCAAATCTGGGCAAACAGGGGGCCTGGGGTGGCTCGGCAAGTTACGCGGTGATTGGGCCCGGGACCTTCGCCACGGGACAGACCTACACCGCGACGCTGGATTTTCAGAAGAACGTGGCGGTCAATCTGACCAGCTATCCCGGCGCCCTCGGTGTGGCCGGTTATTTTACCGAAACCAAGCTCCCGGTGGTGACTTCGATGGCGGCGGCGCCCGATGTTCAAAAGATCGAAGTGGGCAAGGCCATCCTCTGGACCCAGACCAACAGCGGTCCGCCAGTCCCGGTTCCGGCCGGTCAATATCAATTCAAGGCCACTGCCAAGGCCAATCTGCCCGGCTCGCTGACCAACGGGACTCTCGTTGTGCCTGCCACGCCCGGTGGGCCTGCTATCCAAAGCCTGGCGCTCCAATCGGACCAGGTGACGCTCGAGTTCCTGGATACCGCCTCGAGCGCAACGGCTCTGGATTCATTGTACGCCCCGGGCACCAACACCCTCAACTTCAATACCCCGCATGACGGTGCCAAGTCGCTCAGCTTGGCGCTGCAATCGGTCACCAATGCCCCGCCCCCGCCGCACGTCGCAAATTTCAACTCCCTCCAGGCCGTCGATCCCAGCCAGTCCTTCACCGTCTCCTGGGACAGTTGGAGCGCAGGCGTCCCGAGCGACTTCGTTCAGTTTCGGATCGAGGACCTGCAAGGCAACAAAGTTTTTCAGACCCCCAACATCGGCAGTCAAAATGCCCTCAACCCCGGAGCGACTAATTGCACGGTAGGGGCCGCGACGCTGCTTGCGGGCCAGAGCTATGTCGGCGCCATCTCCTTCGAGCGGATCGCCGGCCTGAACACGACCAGCTATCCCGCTGTCCTTCTCTTCGGCGATTATTACTCCAAGACTACCTTCACCATCGGGACACAAGGCACCGGCAACCTGGGGGTCCTGACCCTCTCTTCCACCAATGCCGGCCACCTGCTCCAAGTGGCCGCCACCGTGGCTCCCGGCCAATCGTATCGGTTGGACGGCTCCCCCGGTTTGCCGCCTGTCTGGACGCCGCTGGTGACCAACACCCCTGCCGGCAGCACCTTCATTTTCCTCGATCCCAATTCCGCCGGCCGGCCTCAGTTCTTTTATCGCCTCGCGCTGTGGCCATAGGGCTCGGCGCAACACAACTCGGTCAATCCGCCTCGTTCTTCTATGATGCTAAACGGCATTTTTTGTGTCGCTCTCACGCTGGGTCCGGCCCTGGTGCTTGGCCTCACACAACCGGCTTTGGGCAACGACTGGCCGCAATGGCGCGGCCCCAACCGCAATGGAATTTCACAGGAATCCGGCTGGCTGGCCACTTGGGCTCCGGAGGGACCCAAGAGGCTTTGGGAGGCCAGTGTGGGCGTTGGCTATTCCTCGTTCGCCGTGAGCGAAGGGCGCCTCTACACCATGGGAAACGTGGCCGAGAAGGACACCGTTTTCTGCCTCGATGCCCTGACCGGCAAGCTGCTCTGGAAATACGAGTATCCATGCTCATCCAAGGACCCGAACGGGTATCGCGGCACGCGCTGCACGCCCACGGTGGACGGAGATCGTGTCTATACTCTGAGCCGCCTCGGTCACTTTTTTTGCCTGGATTCCGCCACGGGCGCAGTGAAATGGTCCAAGGACTTCAAGAAAGAATTCGGGGCCGAACCTCCCATGTGGGGTTTCGCCGGTTCGCCGCTCGTCGAGCGGGACTGGGTGCTCACGGAGGCTGGAGGGTCGAAAGGCGGACCCCTTCGCCAAACCGGGCCGAACATCCAGCAGGATTGGGCCCTGACGGAGGCTGGAGGCAAGAGCCATGCCTCGGTGGCGGCGTTTGACAAGCGCACGGGGGAAGTGGCCTGGCGGGCGGGCAGCGACCCTGCCGGGTATGGTTCGTTAATCGCCTTCGACCTGGCCGGAGAACGCTGTCTGCTGCAGTTCAGCACCGATCACCTGATATGCCGCAAGATGAAGGACGGGACCGAGGTGTGGCGCCTGTCCTGGAAGACCAACTACGGCGCGAATACGGCCACCCCAATCATCCACGGCGACGAAATCTTCATTTCCAGCGGCTATAACTTCGGTTGCGCCCTGCTCAAAGCCACCCCCACGGAAGCGCAGGAAGTGTGGCGTAACAAAAACATGAGGAACCACGTCAACAGTTGCCTGCTTCTGGATGGTTTCCTTTACGGCTATGACGAGAGCGAGCTCAAATGCCTGGAGTGGAAGACCGGCCAGGTCAAGTGGAGCACCAAGGCCTACGGCAAAGGGGCCGTCCAATCTGCCGCCGGCAAGCTCATTCTCTACGGGCAAAATGGCAAGCTCGGCCTGGCAGCCGCCAGCCCCCAAGCCTTCAAGGAGGTCTGCAGCTTCCAGGCCCTGACCGGCAACGATACCTGGGCCAATCCCGTCCTGGCCAACGGCATCCTCTATGTGCGCAGCCTGGATAAAATGGCCGCCCTGGATGTCCGGCTGTCCGCCCAACGGTGACAGCTCCGCTCCAACGCCCCCGGTTTCACGGGCAATCCGACATCCGAGTGTCGGGTGTCGAGTGTCGGGTGTCGGGTGTCGAGTGTCGGGTGTCGAGCGGCAGCACTTCCTTCCCTCGACCCTCGACACCTGCGGTCTAGTCGACGGTCTGGACCCTGTAGCCGCCGGACTTTTCGTCCGCCTCCAGTTTCAGCAGGCCGCGTCCTTGAGCTTCCAAAAGCATCTCATTGAATGAACGAAATCCGTAGGCGCGCTCATTGAAACCAGGGTTCCGGCGCTTGATGGCCTGCTTGATCATCGAGCCCCAGATGGGCTCGTCCGCTTCGCGCTCCTGGCTGATGGCCTCGAGCATATCCACCAGCAGGTCCAGGCCCTTGTCAGGGGAAGGCCCTTTGTTTTCCCCTGGCGCCGGCCTGGCGGCGGGTCCGCTGGGCGCGGCGCGTTTTCCTCCTTTTGACGGCTCCGCGCGGACCAGGTCGTCGTAATAAATGAATTCGTCGCAATTGTTGATAAACAGGTCCGAGCTGGAGTTTTTCACGCCGACGCCGATGACGGTCTTGGCGTTCTCGCGCAACTTGCTCACCAGCGGCGAGAAATCCGAATCCCCGCTGATGATGACAAAGGTGTTCACGTGGCCCTTGGTATAGCACAGGTCCAGCGCATCGACCACCATCCGGATGTCGGCCGAGTTCTTGCCCGACTGCCGCAGGTGGGGAATCTCGATCAGCTCGAAGGCCGCCTCATGCAAGTCGGCTTTGAACGTCTTGTAACGGTCAAAGTCGCAGTAGGCCTTCTTGACAACGATGTGCCCCCTGAGCAGAAGGCGCTCGAGCACTTTGCGGATGCTGAACGACGGGTAATGGGCATCCTGGGCGCCAATAGCGATGTTCTCCAGGTCCAGGAACACCGCCATGGTCGCATTGGAGTCTTGAATGTTCATGATTTCTTCATTCCAAGAATGCATACTGCACCGACGGAAGCGAGCGAAAAACAGCCGACCTGGGCTCGGTCAGCGACAACATTTGGCTCGCCCAATTTGCGGCACTTGGTTAATATTTGTTCATGTCCGACGGCACTCCGGAATTCATCGATCCCGCTGAGGATTGTGCGTCGCGTTCGCCGCGCGAAATCTTCGCGCGCTACGGCTACGCGCCGTTGCCGCCCAGTGAGCTGGATGACCGGCAATTGCCCGGCCGGCTTTGGGAACTGCTTTACGCCGCCGCGGCGCGCCGGTTCTTCTTTTTCGCCACCGACCACCTGGGGGACCGGGGCCTGTACACGCTGCTTTGGGAACAATGGCTCGACGAGCCGACTGCCGACATCCCGCCCGAGGCCGAAACCAACACGACCACGATCATCTCCGACTTCAACGCTTGCGGGATGACGCACGAAGAAATCTGGCTGCGCTACTACGCCGACGAGAGCGACCAAGATCTGTGGCAATCCCGCGATCCCGGTTTTCTTTTCCCGCCGCACGAAGACCCGCCCTACGACCGCGACCGCTTTCTCCCCACGCCGCCGATTCCGCTCGAAGCCCACGCCGGCTGGCTGCCGGGCGACGACGACCCGCCAGAAGAAGCCGATCCGCTCGGGCTCGCCGACGTTGACCGCGAAATCGCCGCCGCCACAACCGAATCATCGCCCGACGCTCCGCCGTTCGATCCGTCCGAGGCTGCGCTGGAAGCCCGACTCCGCGCCGCCGAACCGGAGAACTGGGTGCCGCCCGCGCAGCAGCTCGCCGAACAAAACATCCCGCTGCTGCCGCCGGCTGAAATCACCGATGAAATGCTCACGCCCCTTCTCTGGGAGCTGCTTCACAACCTGGCCCTGCGCGGTTTCTACGTGCTGCACACCGACCACGCAAGCGATCGCGAGCTTTACGCCGAACTCTGGGAACGCGGCCTGCGCGACCCGGCACATCTGCCGGGCCGGAACCCGCGCGGGGGCTGGTTTCACGATCTCCTCGGCAGTTGGGGCGAAGACGACACGCAACTCTGGCTGCGTTACTACGCCAGCGACCAAGAGCGCGCCAAGCACGCGAAGGACTGGCCCAAGGACACCATCCCGCCAAGAGAAAAACCGTCATCCAATCGCGACTGGCGCCTGCCCAAGGGGCCGTTCTGAAGCGAAATGATTCATGCAACGGGCGCCGGAACCAGTGACTCAGGTCCTCGAGGCGGTTGGGGCCGGAGATCCCCAAGCGGCCGAGAAGCTGCTGCCGTTGGTCTATGAGGAACTGCGCCGCCTGGCTGCGGCCAAGATGGCGGGCCAACCCGGCCAGACCCTCCAGGCCACGGCCTTGGTGCATGAAGCGTGGCTGAAGCTTGCCGGCGGCGCCGCCTCGGGCTGGCGAGATCGGCAGCACTTCTTTCGCGCCGCCGCCGAGGCGATGCGGCAAATCCTCATCGACCGCGCCCGGCGTCGGCTCCGGCTTTGTCATGGGCAGAACGCCCAACGGGTTGCCTGGACGAGATCGAGATCGCCTTGCCGGAAAAAGAGGAAATCCTCCTGCAGTTGGATGAAGCCTTGGGCGAGTTGAAAGCGGCGTCTCCCGAGCGGGCAGAGATTGTCAACCTGCGTTTCTTCGCCGGCCTGAGCGAACCCGAAAATCGCCAAGGTGCTCGATGGCGGGGCGACCGACACCGGCCGGCCGTACTTTGTCATGGAACTGGTCCAGGGCGTGCCCATCACCGAGTTTTGCGACCAGAACCGCCTTCCCGCCCAGGAGCGCATCAAGCTTTTCATCCTCGTCTGCCAAGCCGTCCAAAGCGCGCACCAAAAAGGGATCATTCACCGCGACCTCAAGCCGACCAACACCTACAGAGACTTTTGCTTTCTTGCACAGCTTCGCCAGAGCAAGATGCCACCGGTGAGGAACAAGGCGACGGTGGCTGGCTCAGGCACCAGGACTATTCCGACGCCGTTGTACCAGCCTTGGGAGGAGATAGAATTCTGGTTGTCGAACAGGTCGAAGTAAACATTGAACGGGCCGGTGGCGAACTGGGACGGGATGAGGGCGGTGACCTGGTAAGCCCAGGCATTGCCGGTCACCACGGGCTGGAGAGAGGGGTAGGGGATAGGCACGGCCTGAATGGAGGACGGCTCGAGGACAACGGCACCCGGAGAGGGCGGGGCGAGAACCAAGCCGCTGGCGTCGATGGTCGCATAGACCGCCGTAACCTGCTGGTTCATGCTTTGGAGCGTAACCGTAAAGGAGTCGGCGAGCACCCCGGGTTGCGGTGTTTCAGCAGTGGCGAAACCAAATGAGAACAGAAGGTCCAACGGTGCGGTGCTCTGGCTTGTGCCCACGCTCACCATTTGGGAGAGCAGGACCTGGCCGCTGCCGGTGTTCATCACCATGATGGTGCCTTGCGCCACCGCGCAATCGGCGGCGAGCCCGAGGATGAGCAAAGCCGCACCGCACCGGAGGCCTGAACTGGATGCGCGCGGTTTTCCGGCCAACCTCGTCACGATGTGAAACATAAATGGTGGCCAATCATGGTGTGGCTAGGGCAGTTGCACAAGCCGATAAAAGCGTTGCGAATCCTGGCCGATGGCATCGGACGCGCTCAGGGTGGAACCGGGGGCAACAACCGGGCTGCCCAGATTAAGCCAAGTGGCTTCGGTCAAGGTGGGCTTGTATTGCACCTGGTAACTGCGCCCGGCCACGACGCTCCAAACAAAGGTCAGGGAGGCTCCGCTCTGGGTTATCGATTGGAACCGCAGCGGCGACGTAACGGTATCTGCCCCGCGGCCGGTCGGGAGGCATTTTCCACCGGCGCCCGCGGCGAAGATGGCGGCGATTTCTTGGGCGGCCAAGGCGCGATTATAGATGGTGACCTCGTCGAGGATTCCGTCTTGCATCGTATAGGTTCCGGCGCTCTCACCGGCGCCGAGCAGGAAGGTTGAGACGAAGGGCAAGACCGAAGGCACGCCCGCCGAGTTGGTGGAGATCGGCTGTCCATCGAGATAGATGACGGCCTGGGCACCGCCGACAACGACCATGGCGGCGTGATGGAACTGTCCCAGGCTGATGGCCGGGCCGACGGAGAGATCGGTATCGGTGTGGGTTCCTGGGTCGTAGAAGAGGTGGCCGCCGCCATCCACCATGAAGCGGTAGGTGCAGCAATCCTGGGAGGTCACCAGGCCGTTATAGGTGGTGTCCACGTTCAACTTGAACCACAGCTCGATGGTCATCGCGTTATTGGTTGAGAAATCGAAGTTGCCCGAGGCGGTGATGGCGGAATTGACGAGGTGAAAACCCTGGCCCACCTCGGCCGATGCGAAGGAGACCGTGCCGACCGGGACGCCATCGAACCCGCTGATGACATCCTGGAAGTTGCCGTCGCCTTTCCACCAGGCCAGCAGGCCGGGCGGCGCCGGGGTGCAGTTCACCACGCTCAGAGTGGCATTGCTGCTGGGGTAGGAACCGCCCGGACCGCTGAGGATGACGCCGTAGCTGCCCGAATCGGTCAACTGGGCATCGGTAATGGTCAAGATATTGCTTTGGGAGCCGGTGATCCTCGTGTTGTCCGCGAGGTTTGTTCCATTGAACTGCCATTGATAACCAAGCTGGCCCGTGTCACGGGCGACGATGCTGAAGGAGGCGGTGTCGCCCACGCCAAGGTTTTCGGAGGCAGGCTGCGAGAGGATCTGCGGGTCAAGGCAGACTCGCGTTACCCCCGAGGTGTAGAGGGTGAGGACCTCGGCATCGGAAAGGGCGCGGTTGAAGAGGGCGACCTCTTCGATGAGGCCCGGGAAATTGTCGCCGGCGCAGCAAAACTCTCCGCCGATGCGTGTTCCAGAGGGCGTGCCCACGTAATTGGTTAGAACGGGGCCAGAGGCACTGAGCTGGCCATTGACGTAGATGCGGGCGGTCGAGCCGTCGCATGACGCAGTGACAAAGTACCACGTGCCCGGCACTGCGGCGGAGCTTCCGGCGATAGTCTGCTCGCACCCAGTGGGCGGGGTGGAACCAACGCCAAAGACGCCGCTGGACATCGTCAACGCCCAGTCGAGGCACGAGTTGACCCCACCCACGATGGTGTGGCGACCGCTGGGGGTTGAAGAGGGATTGACCCAGGCCGTCCAGGTCCAATTGCTGCCGGCGCTCCAAGCGCCCAAATCGACGTAAGAGGAAACCCCATCCAGGGCGAATGCCTGGCCGAACCGGCCCGGGGCGTAAGCCGCACCGCCCTGGAGGGTGCCGTCATGGCCGCCGACCCAGTCGAAGGCGCTGCCGTCTCCGGTCCACAGACCGGCCAAGCCGGCAGGTGGCGGGACGCAGGGCACCAGGCTGAGGCTTGCATTGGTGCTGGTCACCGAGCCGAGGGAATTGGTTACTACGAGCCGGTAACTGCCCACATCGGCGGCGCCCAGGTTCATGACAATCAAGTGGGGGGTGGCCGAACCAGTGATGCGGCTGCTATCCGTGAGGTTGGCGCCCTTGAACTGCCACTGGAAGCCCAGCGGGGACTCCCCGCCCACCGTGGCGGTGAAGACCGCGCTCGCGCCGGCCACGCTCTGGACGCTCGACGGTTGGGAGACGATGAAGGGCGCGCTGAAGGTCACCGCGCCGGTGACGACCAGGAACACGCCATTAGTGTTGTAGTTGATCGCGATGCCGCCCGGCAGGCCACCCCCCTTGAAACTCCCGCTGAGGCTGGCGCAGGAGAGGATTTGGAACTGGCTGCCTGGAGGCGGCGTGAAGCCCTTGACCAGTTCAACGTTCAACGGCCCGGAGAGCGAGGCGCTTGCGGCGCTCAGTTGACCATACTGGCCGGAATTCGTCCCGGCCAGTTGAACGGTGAGGGCGCCGAGGCCTTGGGCATAATGGTTCACGGCGAGCACCCCGCTGTCCACCTCGATGGACCCGTCCTGATTGTTGAAGGCCACGGAGATCGTGGCGCTGTTGGTGCCTCCGCTCTTGCGGAGCAGACCGTCGTTTTCGAAGGTGGTCGGGCTGCAGCAGCCGGCGAAGGAGATGGAGCCGTCGCCTTGGAAGTCATAGGTCGCCCCCGGCAGGTTTCGGAGCAGTGCGCCGGTTCCGGGGTTGAGCGCGAGTCCAGCCGAACCGAGATGCCGCACGAGGCCGGCATTGAAGAAGTTGCCGATAAGCGTGCCGCCGGAGATGTCTATCGCATTGGCATTGGTCACGGGCCCGTTGAATATGCCGCCGGTCCATTGAAACAAGCCGGGCGCGCAATCCAGGATCAACCCCGAGGCAAAGATCTGTCCATTGTTGAACTCTATGACTCCGGCGCCGGCGCCGGTCAGGCGGCCAGACCAGGTTGGCTGTGCGCCGCCGGTGAGATCGACGCTTGCCCCGGCAGCGACGGTGAAGGCGCCTCCGGTGCTCGTGCCGTTGTTGGCGAGGGTGAGGAGGCCCGAGTCCACCTCAACGGCGCCGCCGAGGTTGTTGAACGCCGCGGTGATGACGGTATTGCTGGCGCCGCCGATTTTGCGCAGCACGCCGTCGTTTTCGAAGATGGTGGGAGAGCAACAGCCGTATGCATAAAAGGCGGTGTCGGTATCCATTTCATAGGTTGCGCCCGGCAGGTTGCGGAACAGCGCGCCGGGGCTGGCATAGAACACCAGGCGGCCGCTGCCGGTGTGGCGGAAGAGGCCGGCGTTTGAAAAGGCGCCGGAAAGGAATACGTCGTTGGTGCCGGAGGTGGCCACGGCGTTGCTATTGAGCACCCCGCCGTTGAACGTCCCACCGCTCCACTGGAACATACCCGGGGGAAAGTCCAGGGTGAGGCTGGGTGAGGCGTTGATCTGTCCGCTGTTGAACTGAACGCTGCCGCCGCCGGCGCCCGTGATCTTCCCGGCCCAGGTCGGTGATGCGCCGCCCGTGAGATCCAGCGCCGCTCCACCCGCCACGGTAACGGTGCCGTTGAGGTTGCTGCCGTTGTTGGCCAGGGTCAGAGTGCCGGTGTCCACCTGGATGGAACCGCCCAGATTGTTGAAGGTCACGGAGATCGAGGAGTCGTTGGTGCCCCCGCTCTTGCGGACCAGGCCCGAATTGGCGAAGACGGTTGGGAGGCAACAACCATATCCATGGATTCCGGCGTCGCTCTCGAACAGGTACGTGGCGCCGGCAGGGTTGTCAAAGTAGGCGCCCGGGCCGGCGTTGAAATAAAGACTGCCGGCGCCGGCGTGGCGCACCAGAGCGAGGTTAAAAAACTGGTCGCTAAGGTAACTGGTGTTGGTGCCGGAAATGCTTACGACGTTAAGGTTGGTCACGGGGCCTTGGAGGGTACCGCCCGCCCACTGAAACAAGCCGTCGATAAAGTTCAGGGAGGCGCCAGGGCTGGCGGCCAACGTGCCGCTGGCCAGGAGCACCGTGCCTGCGCCGGTGCCATTCATCTGTCCGCTCCAGGTCGGCGTGCTCCCTCCGGTCACATCCAGGGTTGCGCCAGCGGCTACGGCGAGGATGCCGTTTACCGTGGTGCCACTGTTGGCGAGCGTCAGCCTGCCAGTCTGGACGTCGATGGTGCCGCCGTAATCGTTGAATGGCGCCGAGATCGTGGAATTGCCGGTCCCGCCGGTCTTCTGGAACAGGCCGTAGTTATCGAACACGGTGGGGAGGCAGCAACCGTAGGGGGAGATGCCGGCGTCCGAGGCCAGGGTATAGGTGGCTTGCGCCAGGTTCTCAAATTGGCCACCGGAACCCCCAGCGAGATAGAGATTGGCCGGACTGGAATGGAACAGCAGACCGGCGTTGTTTAGCTGATCGCCAAGGATGGCGTTATTGGTGCCGGCCACAGTGAGGACGCCGGCGTTGGTCAGGGGATTGCCGGTGATCGTTCCACCGGTCCACTGGAACAGTGGTGAAGGGACGTCCAGGGTGAGGGCTCCGGGCGCCACAGTGAGGGTCCCGGCGTTGAGCAGGACCGTGCCACTGCCGGACCCGGTGAAGGTGCCGGCGAAGTTGGCGTTGTTGCCAGCCGGCACGAGCACCAGCGTCGCGTTGGCGGCGACGCTGAAGGCGCCGTTGCTATAAGAGCTGTTGTTACCCGGCAGGGCCAGGGTCCCGGAATCAACGGCGAGCGTGACACCCCGGCTCGTGAGAATGAGCCCCGGGGTGATCGTGGAGACGTTCGTGCCCCCAGACTTTGCCAGCGTTCCGCCGGTGATCTGCATGTTCTCCGGGGAACAACAGCCGCCTACGGTGATGCCGCCATCACCCTGAAAATAGAAATTTGACGCGGTGAGGGTCGAGCCGCTCTGGATGTTGAGCGCGCCATTGTTGATCATGGTCAAGGTGTCAAGGGTAACGCTGACGTCGAGGTTGACGGCGGCCCCATGGGCGATGTCGAGGGTGACGTTGTAATTGGTTCCATTGGGGTAGTAGGAGGTTCCTTGGGGCGAGTCATAGTCGATCCAGTTGCCAGGGGCGCCCGTCTGGCTCCAGGTGTTGTTGTTGCCGGTCTGCACATCCCAGAAGGTGTTGGTGCCGCCGCCGGAGGGTGGCGCCATGACCACCAGGTATGCGGTGGCGCTGAGGCGCGACCCCACGAGATTGGAAACGGCGACGGAGTAGATGCCGCCGGCGGAGACGTTCGCGAGCGAGAGGGTGGGGGTCGCGGCTCCCGAGACGAGGCCGCCATCAACGAGGTTGGTCCCATTTTCCCGCCACTGGTAGCTCAGGGGCGCCGAGCCGGTGGCCGTCACCGTGAACTGCGCATTGCTTCCCTGGAGCGCCAGATGATCGGCGGGCTGGACGGTAACGAACGGCGGGACATCCAGGTTGGTGCCGGTCACCGGGCATTTCCCGGCCGCGCCCGCGGCATAGATGCCGGCGATTTCAACGGAGGTCAGCGCGCGGCTGTAGATTGAAACCTCATCGATCCCGCCGTTAAAGAAGGCGGAATTTACGGCGGGCGAGACGTTGCCAATCGCAGAACCGTTGCTGTCCTGGTTGACAGGCGGGGCAACGCCGGATCCCGCGAAGGCGCCATTGACGTAGAACGTGCGGTTGGTTCCGTCATAGACCAAGGCGACATGGCTCCATTGGCCCGGTGGCACCGGGACAGTGCCGTCCAATTGACTGGCGTTGTTGATCCAGCTCTCCAATTTCCCGCTGGTCCCGTTCAGGCCCAGGGAGGCCCCCCAGTAGCCCTGGGAATAGATGGTCGGATAGCCCCCGTTGATGCTGGCGGGGTTTATCCAAGCCTCGATGGACCAACTGTACAAGGCGCTCAAATCGATGGCGGGCGTCGCGGGGATTGCTGCCGCCTGGCCGGGGCCGCTGAAACTGAAGGCCGTCCCCACGAGGCCCGGGGCGTAACCTGCGCCGCCTGCCAGGGTTCCGCTGTCGCCCCCGACCACGTCAACGGTGTTGCTCTCTCCCTTCCACCAGGCGGCGATGCCGCTGGGTGTGGGGTCGCAAGCCACGCCAGCGGCCACCACGAGCACCGTGCGGGTGTTGGTGGCGGAGTTGCCGCTCGGGTCGGTGGCCTTGTAGCTGACCGTGTAGGCGCCGACGACACTCGCGTTCACTGCGCCGCTCGCGGTCACGGGCACGCTGCCGGCGCAAAGGTCATCGGCCGTCGCGCCGGGATCGGCGAACGAGGTGCCTTGGACGACCTGCATGGGATCGGCACCGAGGAGCGTGATGACCGGCGGGATGGTATCCACCACGTTCAGAGTCGCCTCCGGGCTGATCGCGCTGCCATCGGAATTCGTCACCACCACCGTGTAGCCCCCGGAAGCAGCCAGGGACACGTCGGTCAGAGTCAAGGTGGCATTGGTTCCCCGGGGAACCTGGTTGGTTCCGAACCAATACCATTGATAGCTCAGCGGGGCCGCGCCGGTAGCGGTCACCGAGAAGGTCGCATTGCTCCCGCATTGGGCCGTCTGATTCGCGGGCGGGCTGGTGATCTTGGGCGCGAGGCCGGCGACGGGAAGAATCACCACGTTGACGAGCTTGTTGGCCGCCAGGCCGGCCGCATCCTGGGCCGTGAGCAGGATTTGGGCATCGTTGGTGAAGGAATCGCGGATCTGCAAAGTCGCCGCGAGGCTGGGGACGCCGGAGGCGCTGCTGACAACGGGGCCGCCGGTCTCGGCGAACTGCAGCGGGGAGAACTGGCTGAAGTCACTCCTTTGCACCAGGCGTCGGGCCAGCCCGGGTCCCGACCAGGAGACCTGGATTGATGCGGCATCCAAGCCTTGGAAGTAGAGGGCCTGGAAGGCGTGCGGCCCGTGGGTCAAGGCCACGGAGCCGGTGGTTTCCGTCGGGCTGTGGATGCCATCGTCGTTCACCACCAGTTGGCCGTCGATAGAGACGCTGGACCCGTCCTGGCTGCTGCCATAGAAGGTGTAGGCGCCGTCGGTTGGCACGAAGAGGGTGCCGCTGAAGCGGGCGGCCGTCTGGATCGCCTGGGCGCCGGGCCAGAAGGGGGAGTTCGAGTAACTGAGCGCATCGAAAGTTGTGGCGTAAGTGGGAGGGTTGGTGAACGGGACATCGGACAACTGAGCCGGGGTGAAATCGAGGTTCCAGAATTCCGCCTTGGCGATGGCCGTGCCGCCGTCGGCGGCCAGCTCGTCCACCCGCAAGGAGACCAGATTTCCAGCGGTGGCGGAGGCGCTCACGGTGAGGTTGGACTGGGAGCCCTGGACGAGGTTTAGAGAGGTGGGGAACTGGATGGGCAGCCGCGCGGCCGCCTGGGCGCTGGAGAGCACGTTGACCGCGACGGGAGCCAGGCTGGTGTCCTGGAGCGGGGCGAACACTTCCACCTCGCCGAGCGCGAGATAGTCCTGTCCGAGGATCGCCACCCGCACGAACCGGCCCTCGGCGAAGGTTGGAATGGAAACCACCCCGGAGTCGAACGCGTTGGTCGTCTGGTAAACCTCCACCGCACCGTTGCTGTAGGAGGCGGGGAGGTTGGTTCCCAGGAAATCCGAGGCGACGAATGGCTGGCTGGCCACGAGGACCGCAAAGCGATTTCGCTCCGGGCAGCAATCCGTCCGCAGGTAGAGGTCAATTTCGCGGATGGGTGTGACGTAGCCCAGGTCCACCTCCCAAAAGGCATGCAGATCGGCCTGGCTGTGGAACATGCTGCCGGCGTAGTAATTCTGATTGGTGTCTCCATCCACCGCGCGCGATGGCCCGCTTTGCGCGGTGTAGGAGGACGATGCACTGGTCACTTTTCCACGCGCCACATTGGCGCCGCCGCCGAGGGCCACGGCGCTGATCGTGAACTGGTTTGTGCCCAACTGGGCGAGGGTTGGAGCGGCCAGAGAACCCGTGAATGCCGGGAACGGGCCCACCGCATTGGTCCCGCCGCCGGAGAATTGCACCGCGCTGATGCCCGCCGGATTTGGGCCGCCAGCCACGACGGGAACGGACTGGCCCTCCGCGATGGTCGCGCCATTGGTTGGCTCCAGTATGCCGAAGTCCGTCACCACGAAGGCCGCGCTTTGAGCGGCGATCGGGTTGCCTCCGGCCTCGGTGATGCCGGCGGTCAAGGTTAAATTATAGGTTCCGCCCAGGCTTAGCGGCCCCGCCGGCCGCCAGAATGCCACCAGGTTGCTTTGGCCCAGGCCGTAGGTTCCGGGCACGGCCACGCCGCCATGGGTGATCTCGAAGGTGGCAGCGTTGATGGTGCTTGGGTTCATCGGTTCGTTGAAAGCCACCGCAATGGTCGGCAGGATGTCGACCTGGACCGCCCCGTTTGTAGGCGTTATGGATTGGACCAGCGGGAGCGCCAAGTCGGGCAGCCGGAAGGTCCGGGTGACGGCGGTCTGGTTTGTCGCGGCATCCGTGGCGACGACCAGCGCCGTGATGGTTTGGCCGGCCGTCGGAGCGCCGGCCAGAGACACAGTGAAGACGTTGGTTATCGGCGTGTTGGGCGTCAGCACCAACGCCACGCTCTGAGTGGCGATGATGCCGCCCGAGAGCGTCAGGCTGATAGTAACATTGCTGCTGTTGTCAGAGACCTGCATCTGCAGGTCCAAGGGCTGATCCACGCTCAGCACGGTGTTGCTGGCGGGAGCGAGGATGGCGAGGGTTGGAGGGGTGCCATCGCTCACGGGGATGGCCAGGCTCTGCTGGCCGCTGGAGTCGCCCAGGATGTCGGTCGCCGAGGCATAAATCTCCACCAACTGGCCCGCGACGGCAGTGGCCGACACCAGGCCTTGGACACGCAGTTGGGTTCCGTTGGTGGTGGCGAGTGTGCCGGCAGCGGCGCCTCCGACATAGGCGCTCAACCGGGCGATGGCAATTCCGGACTCAGGGATCGCGGTCACATCGGCGATCACCGCCGAACCACTGGGTGCGGGACCGTTGGTAGGGGAGACCCGCGAGATTTGCACGGTGGGCGGCTGGTTGGATTGAACGGTGAGCACAAGCGGCACGAACTGCCCGCTGTTGCCGTACTGGTCGGTCGGGATGGCGCGGATGGTGGTGCTGCCGGCAAGGGGCAGTTTGACGTTGATCTGGAAGGGCGGATTGGTGGCCGTGCCGATCGGATTGAAGTCCTGGGTAAACGACACGATGGCGCCGGGCTGGCTGCCGGCAAGGTCGGCTTCGACCGGGACGGTGGCGCCCGCATAGGGCGGATGTCCGCTGACGAGAAACAGGTTGGTAATGGTGGGCCCAATGGTGTCGAGGGTGGCGAAGGTGGCGATGTAGGGCTGGCCCACGGCGGGGTTGCCGGCGAGGTCAAACACATTGCTGACAGTCAGCGTATAGGTTGCGTTGGGCAGCAGCGGGGCGGTGGGGACGAAGGCCAGGACCTGGCCGTCCACCCCGGCCGCAGCACTGCCCGGCACGAGCACGCCGCCCCGGGACAGGACGAACACGAAGCCGGCGGGGTTCAAGGACTTGTTGAAGCTCAGGCGCGGCACCGCCGAGGGATCGATCTGGACCGCGTTATTGCTCGGGAAAAGCGAGAGCAGCACTGGCGGGATGTTGTCCGCGGTGGTAAAGTCGGAAAAGAACGGCGCCGGCAGGTAGCGGCCCACGAGATCGTGAGGCCCGGAGCCTACCAAGCTACTCTGCACTTCGCTGCTCAGGACCACCACCGAGTAGGTCGACAGGCTGGCCAGTGGCGCCCGCGGCGCGATGGTGAGCACCCGCCGCACCCCGTTGGTGTCTGCCTGCACCGTGAGCGCCGAGTCAACGACGCCGTTCGTGCCCTGGATGAAGATGCCGGCGGGTGTAACTGAGTTAGTCGCGAGGGGCTTGTTGAAGACCAACTGGACGGTGTTGGTGATCGGCACCCCTATCGTCGTGTCCGGCGGCGTGACCTGCACGATCTGTAGCTGGGTCTCATCGAACGGGACAGCGCCCAGGTTGAGGATCTGCCCGTTATTCGTAAGGGAGGTGAAGAAGTCGATGATGCCGTCGAATGACGGGTCTGCCGAGGAAACCTCGATGGTCCCCAGGGGCACATTGTCAAATTCGAACCCACCATTGGCCCCTGAATAGAAGATGGCGAGGCCCGGGTTGGCGCTCTGCGATGCATATTGGATGAGGACATCGACCCCGGCCACCGGCGTGGCCCCATCGGCCCGCACGATCGTGCCGCGCAGCGTCCCGCTGGCGCCGAGATGCATGGTGACGCTGTTGGTCTGGTTTGCTGCGGCAATGGTCCCGTTGAGAGATGCGGCCAGGGAGAGGCTGGTGGCGGTCAGCAGGTATCCGGCCACCGGCACATCGATAAAGCTGAAACGCCCCTGCGCATCCGTCAGCGCCGTCTCAGTGTCCCCGGCGAAGAGGCCGCCCTGATAGTGGATGACGACCTGCGCGCCCGCGGCCGGGGTGAGGCCATCGCTATCGAGCAGGACTCCCTGCACGCTGCCAACGCCTGGCAGGACCATGGTTACCAGCGCGTTTGTGCCGCGGGTGGCGACCGTGCCGCTAACCTGCACCGCGTTGTGCTGCTCTTCTACTATCCGCGAGACGGCCTCCAGGGAGTAGCCGGCGCCGACCAGAAGGTCGTAAAACATCACCTCCCCGTTGGTGCCGGTGTCTTGCTGCTCAATGCCATTAACGGTCACGGTCGTATTCTGCGCGGGCGTGACCCCGTCGTTGCGGACGACGCGGACGGGCAGGTAGGCCAGCGGATGCAAGGGGATCTGCACGTTGGCGTTGGGAGCCGCCAGGGTCAGCAGGCCGGAACCGCTGCCCGTATCGGTTGCCCCATCCGGCAGGGTGTAGAACACGTTGAGGTTGAAGACGCCCATCGGGGAGCCGGGCAGGCTGAACGCGCCGCCGGGCCCTGTGGTCACGGTGAGCGGGGGCGTCACGCCGTCGCTGAAGCTGATCGTGACCGACGCGCCGGGCGCATAGCCCAAGCTGTAGGGGTCGAGCACCAGGCCGCTGACGGTCCCGCGCGTGGCCTCGACGAGTTGCACGGTCCGGACCTGCCCGTTGTAGGTAACCGACGCCGTTGTCCTGGCGGCCGCGCCCGTCACCGGGTCGAAGCTCGTGATGCTGTAGGTGCCCAGCGGCACGCCCACGAAGCTGAAGAATCCGTTGGTGTCCGTGCCCGCGAAGCCGAGCCCCCCGATCGAGACGTTTGCTCCCTCCACCGGCGTGACCCCGTCGAGCGCCACGAAGGTTCCTCGGATCGTGCCGGTGGCGCCCAGCGTCAGCGTCAGCGTCAGGGTGGCGTTCGCAGCCACAATCCCCCCGCTGCGCGCGTAGATGAGCGTCTCGCCTTCGGTGAACTGTGCGCCGGCGGCGTAGGACCCTTCCCACAGCGACGGGAACGTCGTCGTGCCGTTCGTGCCGGTGGTGCCACTCAGTTCCGGCCCGCCCGGGAAGCTCCCCTGATCCAGCGTCACCAGCGCCCCAACCGCAGGCTGGCCGTTGGCCTGCAATACGGTCACGACCACGGTGGAGTTGCGCGTGAGCAGATGCACGTCCACATAGTTCGTTATTCCTGGCGTCACCCCTACGTTGGCTTCGCCGGTCAGGCCCGTCACGGGATCCAGCGCCACCACCGTGTAGCCACCGGCTGGAAAAGCGGTGAGCGTGTTGAAGGTGCCGTTGGTGTCGGTCAGGATCTGGTAGTTCGCCGCGACGTTGATCTTGACCTCTACCCCTTGGCCCACGAGTGTGCCGTTCGGATAGAAGACTCGCCCGGCGATGACGCCATCCACGATGGCCTTGGGGGGGAACTGCAGGACGATGTTGGTCGCCTCGAGGCTCACCACAGTCGTGAACCCATTGGTCATAATGACCTCCGGGTAGAAGGGTGAGGCGGCCTGCAACTGCCAGCCTCCGGGGAACAGCACGTTGGTGAAGCCGAAGATGCCCGTGGCGGGGTCGCTGTTCATGGCGCCGCGCATCGTGGTGGCTGGCGCGCCAGTCGGGTCGGGCCCCAGCCCGGTCAGTTCCACCGTCGCCCCGATGGGGACGCCCTGCGCGTTGAGCACCTTGCCCCAGACCGTCCCCAGGGGCAGGTAGTGGATGTCGGCGTTTGCGGTCTCCCCATCGAACAGGAGGCTGGCCGTGGTGTATCCCCAGTCGGTGGGGCTGAAATTATTGTCCGCGCCGGTGATGAGAGGGTCCTCTGACCCCGTGAACACCGTGACGGCCTCCTGGAAGGCCGCCATGATTTGGGCTTGGTTCCCCGAGCTCAGCTCCGCCTGGAGCTGGGAGAGGTCTAACACCGGCGCGGTGGCGTTGGCGGGTGCGCTCAGCGTGTAGCCGCCCAGGCCGAGGTCCTCAAAGGAGTAGTTCCCGTTGCCGTCGGCGTCTGTCCACATGAAGCCACCCTGTTGCGGAATGGCCACTCGCACATTGGGCACGGGGTTTCCCTTCGCGTCGAACACTTTGCCGTAGATGGCGCCCGCGGCGTTGAGTTGGACGACCACGTAGTTGTTCTGGCCCGCGATGACGTTGACGGACCCGCTGCCCAGGCGGGTGAAGGGGATCCCTGCGGCGGGGTTGGCCTGCAGGCCCGCGCTAATCGTCTGGCTGCCAACCGGCACCCCTTGGAGTTGGAAGTTGCCGTTCGTGTCGGTGGTCACCAGGGCGATGCCGCCCGCCACCAGCGCGTTGGCCACCGGCGAGCCATCGGCGAACTGGACCTGCCCGAATACGGTTGTGGCGGCGTCCAAGGTGACGTTGGCGGTCGTGACGGCGTCAGGGGACGGGGTGATGTTCAGCCGCTCGCCCTTGCGCGTCCCGTCGAAGGTCACCGCCACGATGTCGAATGCTTTCACCGGGATGTTCGTCGCCACCCAGAAGCCGTTCGGGTCTGCGTTCACGATACGCACGACATCAGCCACGGTATTCCCCGTGTACCTGCCCACGAAGATCCGCCCATTCCCGTTGGGCGTGACATTGTCGGGCTCGAACACCTGGCCCTGGAGCGTGCCGATCGCCACCTGCGTATCCGGGAGAGCAATCACGATGTTGCTGGAGGCGTTGGGGACGTCCAGCAGCCCCGCCACCGTTGCTTGCCGGCCGTCGGAGGTCTGCGCCTGAATCGTGTACACGCCCAGCGGGACGCCGGCGAACGTAAACTGGCCGTTGCCGTCCGAGAACACGCCGGTCCCCAGATCGAGGGATGCGGGATCTGGAAACAGGTTGACGGCCGCCTGCGGCACGGGGGTGACGCCATCCGAGGCCACGACCTGCCCCGTGACCGTCCCCCTCCCGCGGAACCGCAGCACGATGGTGACGTTCTGGCCCACCCGGCCCGAGCCGATGGGGATGGAGTCGTTGAACACGGTGCGATCCAGCCCCTGGACTGCAACGACCGCTTGGCCGATGGTCCCGGCCGACATCGCGCTGAGCAGGCCGGCCTCCGTGTCAGGGTCGCTCGCCAGGAGCTGCAGGTTCATCGTGTCCACGGAGCCCCCGATGATCGATTGCTCGATGGCCGCCAGTCCTGCGCCTGTAAGGGCTCCCGTATCCGTCGCCGAAAGCGAGTAGGGTATCCCGTACATCACGTAGTCGAAGCTGAAGTTGCCGCCGGTGTCGGTCAGGACCTGGCTGACGCGCTGCACGATCGTCTTGCAACTATCTTCGGTGCGCATCCCGTCATACATCGTGAGCGTGATCGGGATCCCGGCTGCCGGGGTCCCATCCGCGCGCAGCGCTCGTCCATTGATGGACACGCCTCCGTTGAAGGGCTCCGTGGTGCCGGGGTAAACGCAGAGGACGGGGCTCACGCCCCCCACCAGGGCGTTGCCCCGCGCGTCGGTTACGTTGGTCACCGTCAGATTACGCGGGAGCAGCGCGCTGATGCCTTTACGCAAGTCGAGGAGCGCCACGCGGCCGCTCGGCTGGATCTGCACCGCGTACGCGTAGTTGTCGCCACCCAGCGTGTAGGACGAATTTGTGCCTGCCGATGTTTGGGTGACGGGCTTGGAGTAAACGACAGCCACGACGGTGCCGTAGTTGTAGTAGTTGGGCGGCCCGACGCAGGGATTGGCGGGGCGCCCGGCGACCACCGACAGATCCTGTTGGACGGCGATGAGGGTGGGGGGAAGTTCGCTGACCGGGTTGGTCACGGCGTTGAGCGTGGAATTGGCCGAGCCGTTGCCACCGAGCACTTGCAGGAGGCCGCTGGGGCCGCTCAAGGCATAGCTATACACCGTTCCCGGGGGCGGCTGGGAAACGGTCCAGCGCAGGCTCTGCCCCTGGCCGTTGGTGCCGAAGATGACCACCGACATGTCGGCAGCGGGGGGAGCGTTGGTGAAGGTCCAGGAGAAAACGGCGTTGGTGAGGTCCAGGGTGACGGCCCAGACGCCGTTGGTGCCGGCATAGACCTTGGCGTAGGGCTGCGTGCTGGTGTGGAGGGTGGCGCTGTTGGTGCCGCCGGCGAAGTCCGCGCGCAACTGCCCCGGACCAGCCGCGGCAACGACGAAGCTCTGGCCCAACCCGGCCAGGTCGGGGGCGCGATCCAGCAGGCGCCCGGTGCCAGTCAGACCGTCGGCCGCCTCCATCGCCGCGAAGATCGCCCCTTGCCACTGTGCTCCAGCGTCGGTCACCCGCAGGAGTTGGTCGAACCCATCGTCCGCCAGACGGCCCCCCTGCCAGTCGCGCAGCAAATCCGGCAGCACCCGGTCGAGGGCGTCGCCGTAGCCGAGGCGCTGTCCGGCCTCGGCCAATTCCACGGCCCGCTCGGTAACGGTGGAGGTTGACAGGCTGAGCACGCCCGGTGGCAACTGCCCGGCGGTGGCTACGCTCAGGGCTTGGCCGAGCACGCGGTTGGCGGCGTTGAGCACGTCGAGCGGCAGGCTGTTCACGTAGTCGGGTAGCGCTAGCGTGTCCGGCGACAGCGCCACCCCCTCGGCGTCGATGCCCATCGTCAGGTTGAACCGGCCTACCGAGCTGTCGCTGCTGGTGGTGAGGTCGGAGAAGGTGATCTGGCCGGTCACCTCGGCGATCATGTTGTAGGTGGCGGTCGCCGACTGGCCGGGCTGCAGCGTGCCCAACTGCACGGTTTCCGTCTGCCCGGGGGCCAGCAGGGCCCCGCTGATGGAGTTTTGATTGAGGGTGACCGAGAGGAGGTTGGCGGGCGAGTGCCCCGTGTTCAGCAGGGTCACGCTGGCTACGTAAGGCTCCTGCGCCCGAACCACGGAGGGGTGGGAGAAGACGATGGAGAAGTTGGGATTGCGCACCAGCACGGAGCCGGCGGCCTTGCCCTGGACCTGGACCATGCCGGCGGCCAAACCGTAGAGGTCACCGGTCAGGTTGATGTTCATCACGGCCAGACCCTGCTGCAGGCCCTCGACAAGGAACTGGGCCTGGCCCGATTGGCCAGGCTGGAGCACATTCACGCCCGGCGGAGGCCCGGGCACGAGGATGGGTTGGACGGACTGGATGATATCGTTGGGGCCGACGCGCGCGAATCGCAGCGGATCATCGCCAGGCTGGCCGTAGTTGGTGCTGAGGATCCCATCCGGGCCCGGGGGCAGTATCATCTGCGCCTGGATGTTGCTGATGCTTAGGCCCGAGTCGATGGGCGCCCCGTTCTGGGTGAAGATCTGGACGCTGAAGAACTGGTTGAGGAAGCCGATGTTGCCGGGGATCACCATGATCGCGGGGATCGGCGGGATGGCCAGCCTCAGGCTCTGGACGTTGTTTGGATCCGTGAACTGGAAGTTGATGCCCTGGACTTGGATGTTGAGGTTGGCGGTCTGGAAGGACGGCGGCAACTGCACCATCGTGGAGGAGATTTTCTGGTTGAGCACCGCGGCCGCCTGCAGGCTCGCGGCGAGTTGGTCGGCCGGGATGAGCTCGGTCGACTGGGTGAACTTCGGCGAGACGACCGGGAAGTTGACGGTGACGGTCTGGCTGCTCAGCGCGAACGTGACTTGGAACTGGACCGCGCTGAAGTTCTGCTCGTCGATGTCGATGCCCGCCGCCTGGATCTGGTCCAGGGTCATCGGGGTTGAGGTGACGCTGGAGACCAGGAGCTGGCTGAAGACCTGCACGGGGACGGTGGAGGGGGTACCCTGGAGGCGCGTCTGGCCGGTGACGGCGTCGACCAACTGGATGTCATCCAGCTCATAGTGGCCTACGAGGTTGATGGCCGGCAGCAGGAGCGGAGCATTGGGGGCCCCGACGATGGTGCGCGGCTGCGGGAACGCCGGGCCGCGCAGGACCGCCTGGACGTAGGCGCCGGCGCTCAACTGCGCCGAGGCCGCATTGTTCGTCGAGCCGCCCGACAGGACCGACACGAGCACGGAGCCGGGGATGCCCGTGGGCACATCGAGGGTGGCGGGCGAGACCTGCAGCTCGGTGCCGGTGACCGTATAATGCAGGGTGAGCAGGGGGGCTCCCGCGATGCACGCGCTGGAGCCACAGATAAGGGCCAGCCACAGGGCCAGGACGACCCGCAACCCAGGGGCCGGGCGCACGGCTCGCCTCGCAGGCCGGTCTGTAAAAAGGCGTTCAGATTTACGCCCGCCGGCCCGGAGCAATATGGAGATTCCCTTTTTCATGGGAATCGTTCCGTCCGCGCCACAACTTCGGCGGCGTTCGGATAATACAATACTCTGCTTTGTGGCTTTCATGGACGGAACGGGTTTTCGACTACGAGGATGGCGCCGGCGGCACCTCGCCGTTTGGCTGGGTTCCCAGTCGTGAGTCTGGCTGCCGCGCGGACAATGTTGATCTTGGCCCATGGGCGTCACGGTTTGAAGAGGAGCATTCGGCCGCCGATGTAATGGAAGTCATTCTCAGCGACTTTAAACCCGACGAGAACTCCACCGTTGCTCGCAAAGGCGAACCCGTTCGGGGCCCAAACGTGTGTGTTCATTGCAGTTGCCAATCGCTGCGCGAAGGTGCTTCCCACTGACCCAGTGTTGCAGGATACCAAGCGAATCTTCAGACCTGCGTTCCATCCAGGATGAGCCTTAATCAACTCAGCCAGCCCTTCGGCACTAAGAAACGTATTCCCAAAAGCCACCCTGTGAGCCTCGCCGTGCATGAACACATCGAAATACCCTTGACGGGGCGCAATTCCCATCGCTTTGTTGATATGAGACTCGTCCTCCGCCCCGACGGAAACAATGCGCTGGGCCAGCCGCGCCCGTGCCGCACTCTCCGAGATCCCATGGGTGGCCATGAGCGAAACTACCCTGTTGTTTTCGTGCTCGATAGCCCGAAGGCGATCGGTCCGTGCTGCCTGCTCGGCGAGTCTTTTCATCTCCGCGATAAACATTTCGCTCTTCTGCATCTCCAGGAAGGCCTTGGCGGCTTTCTCGGCCTTCGCGGCGTTGGCCCCTTCCATGGTTATCGCGTAGCCAGACACCCGTCCGTACCTCCCCAGGTTTCTAGCGATCAGCCCCAGCGGCCGAGAGGTAAGCGTTGGCTTGGCCGCCTTTCCGACATCCTCAGCCAGTTTGACGGCAGCGCGACCCTCCGCTTCAATGGCCGGGGCCTCGGCCGCCGCCCGTGCGCCCACCACAGTAAAGGTTTTTATGATGCGTCCGCCGACCTCCACCCAGCCGGCCAACCCGCTCGGGTCGCGGACGCCGACCGGATCGTTGCCCATCCCGGCATAGAGATTCACGCTGTCCGCATAGCCCAGCGCATCCGGCTCCAGGAACATGCCGGAGTAAGGGTCATAGAACCGGGCGCGCAGATAAACCAGCCCGGCGTCGTAATCGAAATACTGGCCGTGGAAGAGGAAGGGCGAGCCGACCGAGCTGCGGGCCAGCGGCGCCGGCTCCGTTTGGGTGTCCGGCTTGACGGCGTAATACACCGTGCCGACCGTGCCGGTGGCCTGAATCGCCACCGTCTGGCTCCGGTTGGTGTTGCCCCACTCATCCTGGAGCGCGCCGGCACTGAGGCTTATGCCGATGGGACCACTCAGGGTTTGCGTGGCGGACGTCGTGGAGAAACGAACCACCGAGTAAGGCGGGAAACCGGCAAGGGCAGGGACCCATTGGTTGGTCCCCTGCACCGCCTGGGCCGGCCCGTTGGTCGGCGTCAGCGTAACCGTCAACACGCTGGCTATCTGGTCCGAAAGGGCGACGATGCCCCCGCCCGGACCGGGGTCGGCGGTCGTGGGCCACACCGATTCGGAAAAAACGACCCACAGCGAACCGGCGTCGCCGCCCAGCACCTTCCGGATGATGGGGCGGCTGGTATCCTGCTGTTGAATCGCCGGCTGGCCGAAGGGGTCATACCAGGTGCGCTCGACGACCACGCCGTTGGTGTCGGCCACGGCCACCACCGACTGCATGTTGTCCTTGAGAAAATAGTAGCGTGTGAGGCGGCCAGTCGCGGGGTCCATCAAATCCGCGGCCTCGGGCGCGTCGGCGGTGGCGTAGTAGTAGCGGCCAATGAGGGTGGGCGCGCCGTTGGTTTGCTCGTACTCCTCGAGCAGGCGGCCTTTATCGTCATAGACAAAATGCCTGAAGTCCAGGACCTGGCTGCCTTGGGAGACGCGCCGCTCGTAACGCAGGCCGTTGGGCTGGAAGAAGTTCTGCTGAGCAAGTCCGTCCGCGCGCGTGATGCTGATCAGGCTGCCGTTGCCGTTGTTAGTCAGTGTGGCCGAGACCGGCACGGTGCCAGTGCCGCCGGCGGGCCGGGTCTGCAGCATGGCCTGCACGACGTTTCCCATCGGGTCGGCCTGACCGCGGTTGAAACCGTCCACGACCGCAGGCAGCAGAAAGGCATCGTGGGAAGTCCAGTTGGTCGCGAAGCTGGGGATGTCCGGCGTTAGGTTGGTCGTGACCGTGGAAGCCAGATAGTCAAGGCCGCTGGGCTCGTAATTGTAAGTCCGGTCGTAGAGCGGCGGAGTAAAGCCCGTGGGCAGGAGCGGCACGGTGCCGACCCGCGCCTCGCTCAGGCGTTCGCCGCTGTCATAGAAGAGATTGTCCGCCTTGCCGTTGCGGTGCAGGAACTGGCGGATTTGCTGGTTGTTGGCGCCGTCATATTGGTAGCGGAGGTGGACCAGCACGGCGCCGTCGCCGAGCCGCGTCACGCGCCTGCCGGTGACCCGCCCCCGGACATCGTAAGTGTTGACCACTTGCATGGTGGCGCCAAGTTGGACCACTTTTGGTTGGACGTTGCCCTGCCAGGAGCTGGCGCTGATGATATTGCCGTGGGCGTCCGACACCCCCGTAAGCCGGCCGCTGGTGTCGCGTTGCTCGGTGACTGTCACCCCCGACGGATAGGTAATCGAGTTGCGGGTGCCATCGGCGTAGTAGCCGTATTGGACCGTGAAATCACCCACGTCCTCCTGAACCCGCTCGCTGAGCAATGGACCAGCCTCGTCGTAGGTGTTGGTGGCCGCATTGACCGCGCCGCCGTCCTGCTGATAGGTGACCACCTGCGCGCGGTCCATGGCATCGTAAGTGGCATGAGTTTCGTAGGCGGTGGACAAATAGCTGACGGTTTTATCGGTCATCCGGCGCTGCAGATCGTAGAGCATCGTGGCCGTCCCGCCCCCCGGAAGGTTGAGCGTCTGGGGCAGGTTCCTGGGATCGAAGTTTCCATAGACCGTCGCCGCCCCATTGCGCAGCGTGCTGTTCGTCATGCGAAGGTCGCCGTCATAAGCATAATGAAATCCGGCGGCCGGATCCCCGTTGTAGCTCGGGCGGCGCATGGGATCGTGCTGGTGCTTGAATTCCATGCCATCCTGGCGGCGCACATCCAGCAGCTCCGCCAAAGCCGATTGCTCGTAGGTGGTGACGTGGCCGAGCGCGTTGGTCGCACCCAGCACGGCGCCATCAGCCCGCGACAGATACAAAAAGAGCGTGCCCAGGTCATCCGCCGTCGAGGTGCGATGATCCAGATTGTCGTAGGTGAACAACTCGTTGTACGTGGCCCCATCCTCCTGCCGGTTGATCCGCGTGACCCGGCCGTTCCCATCCGGATATAGAGTCGTCGTCAGGATCGGGTCGGTCAAACCCGTGTCGTAACCCGCCGCGTTCCAAGTCTGTTGCGTGGTCATGCGGGGCCCGGTCATCGTGTTGGACCCAGGCGCGTAGGTGTAGGTGAAGGCCGGGGAAATGGTCGTGCCGGCGACGCTCAGATGCAGCGGACGCCCCAGCTCATCGATCTGATCGTAGGTGTGCTGCTGCAGGACGCCAAACTGAGGATCGGTTACGGCGCGCGAGTTTAGCTCGCCCTCCGGATAAAAACTGCTGGTCACGGTTTCGTCCTGGGCCCCAGTTTTGCGGATGACCGTAACCGGCCGGTCGAATCCGTCATAGACTGTGGTCTGGACCAGGTCACCGCCTTGGGTTACGGCAGTGACGTTGTTGTTCATGTCGAGCGCGTACGATTCGACAAAATCCCCCAGGGTTATGTTCGTCGCGTTCCCGCGGCTGTCGTACTGGAATTCCTGCACCGTTCCCTGGGGGAAGCGGATTTGCTGGACCCGCGAGACCGGATCGGGGGTGTAATCGTATTCCAAGGACGTAACCTGGCCATTGACTTCGACCCCATCGATCGTGTTGGTCCACAGGAAGCCCTTGGCATCGTACACGTTATGCAGGACGAGCACCGTGCCGTCGCCCAGTTGCTGTTGGTGGAACACCGCGTAGCCCAGCTCGTCGTAGCCGAACTGCTCCACCAGGACATCCCGCTGGATTTGCAGCGGCTGGAGGTTCGCGTTGTAGGCCATCTGGATGGGCGCCCCTACCGGGAGTATGATGGAGGCCGGCCGGCCCAGTTGCGAAGCGACGTCCGAACCGTAGGTGTAGGTATAAGTGTTGTCGCCGAGGGTGCGGGAGGTGACAAAGCCGGTAGTGGGGTCATAGACCATCGTCGCGGCAATCCCCCGGAGATCCGTGCTGGAAGTGAGCTGCCCGTTGCTGTTGTAAGCGAAGGTGTCGGTTCCGGCAGAACCGTGAACAATCGAATTCACCGCCCGTCCGTCGGCACTGAGCTGATAGGTGGTGATGAAGCCGTTGCCATCCTTCTGAGCGCCGGACTGCAAGTTATAGCGCGGATCGTAGAGGAAGGTCTCGGTATAGGCGGTTCCGCCGCGCGGGCCGGGGTCCATCGCGGTTTGCAGCACGTTGGCGCGAGACCTGAACACCGGATTGCCGGTGTCGTAGGTCATGGTTTTGGTGTTGCCCTCGGGGTACTTCACGTAAAAGAGCAGCCCTTCCGCGGTGTTGGAGGTGATGGTGGTCGCCGGCGGTCCGCTCGGACCCGAGACGGTGGTGGCCGTGGGGTTGCCCCATTTGTCGAGCGTGAATTGAGTGGTGCTGCCGTCCGCCAACCCCGCCGCCGTCACCTGGTTGGCCAAGCTGGCCGCCGTGTTCTGCAAAGGCGCCGTGATTTTGACGGGACCGCCGATACCGGTGGTGGATTGGGCCACCGGCTTGCCGTCGTTGCTCGTGGCACTGCTCACGCTGAGGATCGGCGTGCCGTTCACCGTAGCCGCCACCTCCACGAGCCGGCAACCGCTCCAATTATAGAACGTATGGCTCCGGCCCGCATAGCCACCGTTTTCGCCATTGACTTGGGTTCCCAGCCGGTTGGTCAGGAAACCGTCATCGGTGTATTGGTAGAGGATATCGCGCCCGGCATAATCCGCGAGGCGGCAGATTTTGCCTTCCAACACCGGGTTGGCCGTGGCGATGTCCAGGCCGGCGGTAAAGTCCGGGTCGGTCATCTGGCCGGCGCTGTTCTGGTGGCGGTAATAACCGAACAGGACGTAGCGGGCACCGGCGACGGAATCGTCATCGATTCTCGTCAGCCAACCATGACTATCATATTGCAGCCAATGATAATTGGCCGGGAACCGATCATACCTGGATTCCAGCCGGCCTTGTGCCGTATAGCGGTAGAGCTCCCCGCCGGGAGTCAGCCGTTCAAACCTGCCGTCCTTCAAATGCACGAACAGATCAAAGACGCCCTGTCCCACCGCCGGCAGGTAATAGTCCGCGACCAGGTCTTGGTAGTCGAACTGCTTCACTACCGGGTCCTGGGCATATTCTGGCGGCATGCTGTCGCTCACCCACTGGAAAAGGATGGTCTGCCCCATCCCGTTGTTGAACAGCACGTCCTTGCTGCCGGCAACCACGCTGTCCGTGGCATTGTCCCGGGTGACCACCGGCAGTTGCAGCCCCTGCGGGAACGTCTCCGGGTTCAACACCGTGAGCCGCTGGTTATAGTTGAAGTCCCAGCCGACGCCGAAGGGGCCTTCATAAGAGTCCTGGTCGCCGATTTCGCGTCTGATTTCAAGGGGCATGCGCGGACTGGGCAGGACCAGGTCGGTGGCGTCGGTGCGCAATTCGCTGCTGTGGGCGCAGATGCTCCCGTAAGTGCCGGGCAATTTTGCGGCGCTGCCGGGCGGGGGCGGGTTATCCCCGGGGATGTAGGAGCGGTCCACAGTGGGGGCGGAGACCACCGAGACCGGATAGAGGAGTTGCCGGTCGTTGTCGATACGAGCGGCAAACGGGCCGAGGACGAGATTTGCCGACTGGCCGGGCTCGATGAACGCGCGCAACGAAAAGCCGCCGAAGAGGATCTCCCGGTCTATTCCCACGTTGCTCTGGAAGCTGAGGACGTCGGCCGATGAAACTGCTTCGGTGATCAAGACAAAAGGCCGCGAGAGGTAGTAGTTGAAAAACGCGCTGTTGGGATCGTTGCTCAGGCGGTAGGCCGTCAGGGCGCGGATAGGGGCCCCGCAACCTGGCCGTGGCGTTTGGCCAATGGCGGTCTGAGTGGAGAAGGAAACTGCGCGCACGGGGGCGAACCCACTGCCTAAGTTGGAGATAGGCCAGCCGGCGAGGTTTACCGCTTCCAGACCCAGGTCAATGGCGGGACCGGCGCCGCCGGGGGCCACCATCAGCACATAGTAGTGCAAGGCCGGGTTGGGCTTCGGGGCGAGGTCGGAGGTGATGTTCAGTGAGGGTTGGTCTCGCACGCGCGCGGGCGACAGCGCGCCGGCAGTTTGCACGCTGGCAAACAATTGCATCAAACTGGCGTCCCCCCCACGGGCCAGAGCGGTGGGGTCAACCAGGCCCGTGCTCAGCGGAAAGCTCACAAACTTGAGTAGCGGCGGGGATTGGACTACCACGCCGCGCCCGCCGTCAGCCACGGCGTGGACGCCGAAGTCGCTGCTGCCCAAGCTGCGCTGGATGCTGCCTGCGCCTGACACCACATCAACGATGCAGGGCGGCAACTGGCCCGCCGGGACGTTGGTAATGGCCATTTGGGCCGGGTTCAGCACCACCAGGCTTTGCGAGCCGGCCAGCTCGAGCAGGCCGTCGCTCCTCATCGAAACCGACTGCATACTACCCCCCAGCAGCGAGGTGGGAATAGGAATTGCGTTCACCAGGCGCGGGGTTTCCGGCAGGGAGATGTCAATCACCACCAGCTTTTGAACGTTGTCGGTATCCGGAGCGAGCGAAACCAGCGCGACGGGACGGACGAGGGGCGCGCCATTGACGAGCATGCCAAAGCTGCCGAAGAGGCTAACCCACCTCGGGTAAGCGGTCGCGCCAAAGGGAAAAGCGGCGTCGGTGGGCAGGTCGATGTTCAACGGTTGGCCGGAGGAAACGAGCGTGCGGTAGCATGGTGGCAGGCTGGTCACGGTGGGATTGCCGGTTTTGGGGTCGAGCAGGACGCCGTTCCGGAGGGTGATGCCAACATCTTCGCCACCATTGACGACCGAGAAATCGAGGATCGGCTGGGTCGTGCCTCCAACCACATAGCTCTGGTGCTTGCCAAAGAATTCGGGCGGCAGTTGTGGGGGAAGTGGCAGCGTTTCGCCGGGGTCCACGTAAGTGCCGTCGGAGTTGGTGGTCGATCCGGCTTGCCCGTTCGGCGGGAACTGGTTTATCTGGGCCAGAGTCGAGCCGAAACCGATGAGCATCTCCTGCAGATTGACAAAGCCCAGGAGCTGGATGTCGGCGCCATATTGCTGATAAACCAAATAAGGCGGCGCCCACCGCACCTTGCTCACCGCCGCGCTGACGTCGTAAGTGACAATGGGGTCGGCCAGCAGTTGGGGCGACTTGGGATCGCCCATGTTGACCACCCACAAATACTGGCCGGAGGCAAAGACGTTGGGTCCTTGGGCGCCGCCGAAGGACGAAAGCTGCGCGTCCAAGTCGCCTCCGACGACCACGACAAGGTCATTGGTCTGCACGGGTGCGCCCGCATTATTCGTGACGTAGCGGAATTGCGGGATGACCACCAGGTCCCGTGGCGCACCCTCCAGGTGGAACTCACTCTCGAGCTGCGGCTGCAGGGGCGTCGAGATATCGTACGCCTCAAGCCAATTGCCCTCCGGCCCCTGGTCCAGCGCATACAAGTGCGTGCCGCTGATGACGACGCCGCGTCCGTTGTCGAGGTCCGTCAGGGGCGCCGTCGACGTCGTAGCCGTGCGGAAAGTCGTCATAAAACTCACCGGCGTCGTACCGCTGGGAACCTGATTCAAGGGCTGGCCGGCCAAGTCACGGATGGATTGCCCGGAAAGCGTCAGCGTGTAGGTCCAGCCGCCCTGCAGGCCGGGAAACTGCAGTTGGAGGACTGTTTGATCGGCGCTGAGCGCGAGAATGGGAGCCAGGAAAGCGGCGCCCGGACCGGCCAGCGAAATGCCCCCAAGCTCATTGGTGACCGCAGCATCGATCGGCTTGTTGAAGGTAACGGTGATCGCCGAGTTCTCACCGATGAACCCGTTGTCAGGCGGATCGACCGCCACGACGACCGGCCCGTGAACGTCGCTCTTGGCCGGCGGCGGAATGGTGGTCGGCACGAGTGGGACCTTGCCCCTGAAATCGATCGAGTACGGAGTGCTGACATCTTGCGCGGAGTTCTGTCCCTGCACGTTGATCCCGAGCGTCACTCGCACCGGATCGCTGGCGGTGAGCGTTCCTGTCCAGATGACGGTGTTGCCATTGGCGTTGGTCGTAGCGCCCGTGATGGAGGCCGTAGCGTTGGCCACCCCGTGGTCGGTGAGCAGGTTCTGAGTACCGATGCTGGCCACCGTCACGGTGATGGCGGGCGGCGCCGTGGGCTGGTAGGCGCTGACTTGCACCGTACAGGGCTGGCCGGCTGCGGGCTGGATGGGCACGGTGGAGATGGTCACGTTGGGCGGGGTCAGGATGCCCACCGGCATCGAAAAAATGAAATTCTTGAAGACGACCCCAGCCAGGCTGAGCTGGCTCGGCGTGAACGGATTGAACGAAACGGGGTTGACGGGCTGGTCCAGTATCCGCCCATACATCGGGTGCGTCGCGGTGACCAGGTACTGGGCCCCAGCCTGGGGCGCTACCAGGAGAAAGTAGCCGTCGGCGCCGCTGGTGGCATAGACCATTCCGGGGTTCAGCCTGCCGCGCTGGACGACGAGGGGCCCCCCGCTTAAGGCGCAAGTGACAAAGGCCCCGCTCAGCGGCAGCGCGGCGTTGAGTTGTGCGGCGGTCAGTTGCCAATCCGCAACCCCGCTCGCCCCCAGAAACACTTGCCCGACTTGGGCGCCGAGTGGGCCCGTAAAGCTGAGCGCGGCCCCCAGTAGTGCCTGGGCCCCGGACAGGGTCTGGCCCGCATTGATGTTCGTCATCAAATCCGCAGGCACAGCGCCGACGAATCCTTTGATCGTAACCGGGAGGGGACCGAACAAGAGAGGGGTCACAAAGGTGTTAAAGAGGAATTGAGCCCCGAAGCCCACCCCGCTGAACTGCAGAATGGCGTTCATTGCGCCGACAGTATTTTGTTCCTGGTTGCCGCCCCCCAGTGGTCGAGGCCCGCCCACTGGCCGAGGTTCACCCTTTGGTCGAGGCCCAGCCTGTGGTCCGGGCCTAAGCTGCGACGCCGGGTTCGGCTGGAAGAAGGCTTGGGCGACCTCTTGAAAGGCGGTCACATTCTGGTTGGTGGTCACCACCGTAAGCGCCGCCGCGGCGTTGGTCGGAACCTCATTGGTCGGATAGCCCAGGGCCGTAAGATCCACCGGAAAACTCACCTGCAACGGCAGCGCCGGGGCGGCGCCTTGGATGCTCAGGTTGAGCGCGCTGCCCGCCACGACCCCGTTGCTCGGCATGATTCCACCCAGTTGGGCTTGCAGCTCCGGCGCGGTCACCGAGTTGAGCTTGAACTTGGCGCGGCTCGGCAGCGCGTTCGGAGGCACCGTCAACTGGACCGGGCCGCCGTCCCCGGCGGCCTGAAGCACGCCGCCTTGTGGATATAACCCCACCGAACCGTCGTCGAACAACTGCCGGGTCACCGGCACATACAGGCGCGCGCCGTTCAGGCTCACAAACGTGGCGGAAATGATATCCTGCTCCTGACCGCTGACAAAGGTGGTGAAGCTGCCATCCGACTTTGACAGCACCGTCGTAGTCTGGCCGCTACCCTCATTGGCCACGATCACTGGCACCCCGGGATCGGCAGTCCCCGGGGTGCCCTGCACCACAATCAGACTCGCGTTGGTTCCCGGCACAAACCCCGGCAGGTTCGCCACCACGTTGGTATCCAGGTTGGTCGCCCCTGGCTGATAGATAATCAACTGCGCCGCCGGACCGCGCGTGGAAAGAGGCACCGTTGCAAAGGTGAACTGGGTTTGTCCCTGGAGCGGGCGGCCGGTGGTGTCGGTGATGTTCGTGGCCAGCACCAGAGTGAAGTTGGTGGCAGAATCCAACTGGGTGTCGGGCAGGATCGTCGCCGTCGTGTTGGCGGCATCCAGGCTCAGGCTGACCGGGACGGGCTGGCCGCCTTCGAGCAGTTGCACGGTGTTGGTCGTCAACATCGCCGGGTTCAACGCCCGGCTGAAATCAACGGTGATGGAGGTCACCTGGGGCACATTGGCGGCATTATTTGTCGGGCTGGTCGAAACGACCTGCAGCCCCGCCAGGGCGGTCCCCAGCGTGGGCGTAACCTCGGTCTGGCCGGCCGTGATGGGCAGATCGCTCTGTCCGGTGTCGCCCGTGGCCAGGTTGCTGACGGACAACTGGTTGTCCCCGGCTGGCGCGACCAGCAGGAATTGCCCGTCGGGCGCGCGCGAGAGGGTGGTCCATGGCCCGAGGCCGGCGATCAGCCCGCCGGCGGGCTGGCCTTGCGAGTTGAGAGCGACGCCTTTGACGAGCGCCTGTGGCTGCGTCACCTGGACCAGAACGTACAAGCCCGATCCGCTGATCCCGGGCAGGTTGTCGGTGGCGTTGGTTTCCAAGCTGGTGATGCGGCCCTGCCCATCGCTCGCCAGCCTGGCCACGGGTTCCAGGCCGGTGGCGCTCTGCCCCGAGAGGACGCGTGCCATCACCAGCACCGCGTTCGTCGGCCCGTTCCCCAATTGGGACGCCAGCGAGCTGCCTGGCAACAGCCCGGTCACGATCAGATCGAAGGCGCGCAGGAAAACCAGGTTCGTGGCCAGGTTGGCGAAGTTGGTGGGATTCAAAGAGGTCACCAGCAGGGCTTGGGGGCTGGCGACATCGCTCGCGCCCGCGAGCAACTGCACATCGCCGCTGACCATCTGTCCGCCGTTGGTCGTCAGGAGCACCCCGCCGAACGGCCCAGGCGTCAGCACGCCCACACTAACCGATGCCTGGTTCAATTGCGCGGGCCCGAACAAACGGAGCGGACGGATGGGGAAGCTGGCCTGGAGGGTGTTGGTCGCGTTTGTGCCGGGGCGCTGGTAAGCGACGATGAAGTTCGCGTACGCGGGCGTCACCGGCGCCGTCCCGCGGATGAGCTGGTACTGCTCCTGCACGTCGCATTCGAGCAGAAGCCCGCTGGCCAGCCCACCCGCGCCATTGGTGAGCGCAACGGCTATCGCCGCGGTGCCCGTCACCAGGGCGGGATCGAGGCTGGCCGGACTGGAGCTCGGCGCGACTTGGCCGGACAACGACAATGCCGTGGTGTCCGGGGAAGGCGCCGTGGAGGGGGCCAAGGCTTGATTGACCTGCGGCGCCGGCGGGGTTGCCGGGGCCGAATCGCCCACCACGAAGGCGTAGGCGCCCGCCCCCGGAAGGGTCGTGCTGATGACGTTTCCACCGAGGCTGGTGACCAGTTGCAGCACATCCCACTGGAAAGCCTGACTGTTCCAGACGACCAGCGCGCCTGTCTCCCCCTGGTTCATGGGCCCCCAAAGCTGCAAGGTGGCGCTCGGCGGGACGGCCATCCGGCCCTGCATCTCCAGCCAAAATGCCTGGAGGGGGCTCCAGCCGGGCGGCAGGAGCGCCGGCAGGGTCTGCGCCGTCAACGGCGTCAGGGTCGCCGTTTGGTTCGAGTTGACCGAACCGGAGGCGAAGGCAATGGCGACGGTCGCATTGCTTATGACCACGCTTTCCACCGGGCTTACCGCCACCGCGTTTGTGCTGCGGCCGGTCAAGCGGGGATAAGGGATCTGCGCAACGCCGTTGGTGTCCAGGGTTTGGCGGCGCCAGACGGGCAAGAAGCCGGGTGCGCTAAACTCCCAGGTGTATCGGCCCGGACCCTCGCCGAGCGTGGCGGCCCCGTAGGCGGCATCGGTCTGGTTGGTCTGCCGGCCTGCCGGGCCAGTTTCCTCCACCGCGACCGGCCCGAGGGGCTGGCCCGCCTCGTCCAGCGTGCGGACAAATCCCACAGCCACATTCGTTGCGGGCGCGGGCAGGGCGAAGACGCGGGTCGCCAACGAGGGCGTGCCGGTGCTGACGCCGAAGGAGAGAGTCTGCGGGGCCGAGAGCCGGCCCGGCGCCAGGGCGTTTTGGGTCAACTTCCGGCTCAAGTCCACCGCCGCGGAGACCCCGGCCACTCCGTCGGGTTGAAGCAACCCACTGGTCCCCGGGGCCGAATCTACGACCAGCACCAGCGGCCCAGTGAAGGTCTGGACCGATTTATTTGACACCGTCGCCTCCACGTTCCAGATGTTCAGCGCGCGATTCAGGCGCATGGAAGTATAGTAAACCGCGGTCTCGCTGGTTACGTCCTGGAGGGTCATGCTGACCCCCTTCAGCAGCACCACCTGCTCGGCCCCGCGCGCGGGGGCAAGGCCCAGGGGTCCAAGGCTTGAGAGCGAGACGGCGAGGCACAATTTAAGACTGGAACGAAAGAGATGCATCTTCAATCTGTGGGGTCTGAGGCGGGACCAAGGGTCCGGCGCCTGGGATCGCAGGCACACACGAGAGGCAGGACCTGAGGCCGATGAACTGCGGTCGTATTGCACAAGTTGCTAATCTGGCACAAACCTCTCACTAAGACCGTTGACAGGGCCAGCCCGCCCAACGGCCTAGAGCAAGAAAGGTCCGTGTAGAGTAATAGAAGACGTTTCATTGTCAAGCGTAGCTTCCGCTGAAATACGGATGGGTCCTTCTGCCGTGACATCGTGACCGGCGGAGAGGAGCAGGACGCGACCGAAATCGAGGCATTCGTCGTGCCAGGAAACTGTGCGCCGCCCGAAGTTCTCAAACTCGTTAGTCACCTCGTAGTTTTTGACTGTCTTCTTGCCGACCAAAGCCGCGGGGGCGGCCGTGAAGGTCAATATCGGCCGCCGACTGGCTGTTCGCGCCCGCCGCCAAGAATGGAGTCGCCAGCGTCAACGGCGCCAACTGGCAGAACCCCAGCGCGACGATCGCCATCACGGCGGGAAAGGTAATGTTATCTTAAATCACCCCGTTCCTGGAAAAAGCTGCTCAAGCCGTTGTATTTGCGTAGGTTGTGTAAACGGCCCGTCAGCGGGCTCAAGGGCAGCGAAGGGCGGTCGAAGCTCATGGCAACTGAACGCGGCGCGCAGGTCAGACCTGCCCCGCAACCACTCATCGGATGGTTTTTGGACATTCGCATCACCTCTATAAGCGCCGAAACCGGAAAAAGCGTACCCGAAATTGGAAGAATCCGGGGTCGAACGTTGAGGCTGGGCATGGCGCGATTCCCATTTCACAGGTTTTCATGCAGAACTCCTAGCCGGCATGGATGCGTTCGGGCGCTGGCTCCGAAGTGTGATCTGGTCCACCATCGAGGCCCGCTGCCGGAACAAGGAGAAGAACCTTGGGCACGAACTCAACGATGGGAATGTCGCCAATTGGCGACAAATCGGGCACGGACTCTCAGACCCGTGACCTGGCCCGGGTGCCACGGAGAAAACGGTTCATCCTCTGGACGTAGCAACGCGGTTGGATTATCTCCCAGAAACGAAGGCGCAAGCGGAGCATCAACCACGGTTCTCGATACCGGTCTTGCAGGCAGCCGGCCAAGGCTCTCTTTCATGGGCGGTTCATTCACAAAATCGATGTTGGCGGTGATTCACATTGGCCCCCTTGCTGGGAGGGCGGATGGCGGAGTTCTCTGAACCGGCAAACAGAGTTGCGAGTGGCAAACCCGTCCCGCGTGGCGGCGACCACGAATGAAGAGGTGAAAAGGCCGAGCACACCGCCGCCATTGCGCGCCAGGCGCACAGGAAGACACCTAAGCTCCGCGCCACACAAAAAGGGATGAAAAAAGGAACCCTTGTCGACATCACAGAACTCCGCGCCACGCGGGATCCGCTCTTTCCACCTGGTCGGTGGGTCGAATACAGGCTCGGGATGGCTAACCCCTGCCTCAGTTTCCCATGGCAACGGTGTTATAAACCGTTGCCAAAGATCCCCACGTTGCGGTCTCCTCCCGGTCCCCATGTCCCGTAGCCTCCTCCCGGTCCCCATGTCCCCTACCCTCCCGGCCGACGGCCTGCGGGCGTGCCGACCTGCTCCACCGACTCCCGCCGAAATTCCTCCCCGCCCGGGCACCAGCCCCGCTCCGCCGGCTTGAACTCCTCGGCCCCACCTTCTCGACGCCGCGGCTCCATCCGCTCCCGAAACAACCGCCGCCGTCAATACAATAATGCAATCTGATTAACCGATAAATTGTTGCACCGACAGTCTTGTAATTGCAGGCGGATTTGAGGTAATGCGGACGAACTTGTCTTCATTCGAGATCGCCGCCGCTGAGCGAGACGGTGCCACTGATGAGATTGGTCTGGCCGTCAATCTCTCCGGAGCCCGCTACCGTGCCGAAGAGACCCTTGCTCACATAGTGGGTCTGCCTGACCAAGGTGTCGCTGGAGGCCGTCAGGCCCGAAACGACGAAACTCAGCCCGTTGGTTGTGCTGAAGGCGAACGTCGTGATTGCATGATAATTCGTGAGACCACTCTTGACGTAAACTATCGATGGTGCGTAGGAGATTGTCGCACGCTGGGCGAAGGCGCTGGTCACGTCATAATCGGACGGGTTCTGGCCTGAGCCCTGTCGAACCATCACGCGGGTTTCGGAGCTGCCGAGGCTCTGCTGGGCTATCAGTTTCGCAACTATTCGGGAGTGCCTCAGACCCAAAGAGCGGCGGGCGATTTATTTTGCAACTTTTCGGGGATTGGATTGTCAAATCTGTCTATAGTCCGGTCCAATTAAGAGAGCTATGAGCAAAGCCGAGTCGGAAGGCCAACCCGGTCGGGTCGCCGTGGAGTTGAACGGCGGTCTTTCGGGGCAGGGGCGGGGTTTGCGGCCGCAGGGTCTGGCGCAACTGGAGATTCCGGGGGAGGTTGTGCGGGCATTGCCGGCCGATTTTGTGAAGCAGCACCGGATTCTGCCGCTGGCTTTGGAGGCGGGCACGATCGAGATAGCCACGGCCCAGCCGGGCAACCGGCAGGTGATCGAGGACATACGGTTGCTGACGGGTTTGGAGGTGCGGGAGAGGGCGGTGCCGGCGGGGGAGATTCTGGAGAAGCTGGCCCAGTGCTACCAGATGACGGTCGAGAAGATGATCGAGAATCTCAGCCCGGAGGGGAGCGCCGCCGCCGAGGGCAAGAACCTGCACGATATCGAGGTGATGGCCAACGAGCCCACGGTGATCAACCTGGTCAACCTGATTATTTCCGAGGCCATCCGGGACCGGGCGAGCGACATCCACCTGGTGCCGTTCGAGGACACGGTGCAATTGCGCTACCGGATCGATGGTTTGTTACAGGAGAACCCCCCGCCCTCGAGGCAGCTTCACGCAGCCCTGATTTCGCGCATCAAGATCATGGCGGACATGAACATTGCCGAACGCTACCTGCCCCAGGACGGCCATATCCAGATCAACCACCGGGGGGTCCGGGTGGACATCCGGGTCGGGACGTTGCCGACCATCTATGGCGAGGCGATGGTGCTGCGGTTACTGGAGAAGAGCGCGAAGTTTTTGACCGCGCAGGAGCTTGGCCTGGATGAAGACCGGACGGCGCTGCTCTACAAGCTCGTGCAGAAGCCGCACGGCCTGTTCCTGGCCACCGGCCCGACCGGCAGCGGCAAGACCACTACGCTCTATTCGATTCTCAAGACGATTTATACGCCGGAGAAGAAGATCGTGACGATCGAGGACCCGGTCGAGTACGAGCTGCCGGGCGTGGCGCAAATCCCGGTGCGGCCGAGCCGGAACTTTACGTTCGCCAACGGGCTGCGTTCGATTCTGCGCCAGGACCCCGACATGATCATGGTGGGTGAGATCCGGGATTCGGAGACGGCCGAGATAGCGATTCGGGCGGCCCTGACGGGGCACCAGGTTTTCAGCACGCTCCATACCAACGATTCGACTGGGGCGGTGACGCGGCTCTTGGACATGGGTGTGGAGGCCTTCCTGATAGCCTCCTCGCTGGAGGGTGTGCTGGCCCAGCGCCTGGTCAGGCGGATTTGCAGCCAGTGCAAGGCCGCCGCGCCGGTGGCCCCGGCCATCCGCGAGCGAATGGAATTGCTGGGGGGCACCCGGGTCGAAGGGACCTTTTATGCCGGGGGCGGTTGTGAGGAATGCCGCGGGACGGGCTACCGGGGACGGATTGGGATTTTCGAGCTGTTGGCTATCGATACGGAGATGAAGGAGATGGTTCTCCAGAAGCGGTCCAACGCCGAGCTCAAGGCGACCGCGCAACGGGGCATGCTCACGATGCACCAGGATGCCATCCGCAAGGCCGTGGCCGGAATGACGTCGCTGGAGGAGATTCTCAGGGTCTCCTCGGGAGACTTGCTGGAATGACCTCCTTCCGCTATCAGGCCATCGAAGCCACCGGCGCGCCCATCGAAGGGGTCATCGAGGCCGAGGACCGCAAAGCGGCGCTGCAGCTTCTGGGCAAGCGAGGGCTTTTTCCGTCGCGCCTGGAGGCCGGGTCCGGGGAGGGTGCCGCCGGGGCGCCGGCGTTGCCCCTTGGGGCGGCTCCAAGCGCCGGCCCGGCGTTGGGCGGGCGGGTCAAGCGGAAGGAGATTACGGCGTTCACGCGGGAGATGAGCGCGCTGCTCGGGGCCTCGATTCCGATCCCGCAGGCGCTCAGCGGGCTGGGTGAGGAGGAGGAGAACCCGGCCCTGCGGCAGCTCGTTTTGAAGCTGGCCGATTCGGTGCGGCGGGGCTCGTCATTTTCCGCCGCCCTGGACGAGCATCCGCGCCCCTTCAACAAGCTCTACGTGAGCATGGTGCGGGTGGGCGAGGAGGCAGGGGCGCTGCCCAAGGTGATGGCGGACCTGGCGGACCTGCTCGAGCATGAGGACGAGGTGCGCGGCGAGGTGGTGGCGGCGGTGGCCTACCCGGCGTTCGTGCTGGGTTTTGGGGTTTTTACGGTCACTATCCTGCTGACGGTAGTATTGCCGCGCCTTTTCAGCATGCTCCAGGAGATGCTCCAGATTCTGCCCTTGCCGACTGTCATCCTGTTGAACGTCAGCGGCGCGCTGCACCGGCACTGGCCTTGGTTGCTGATGGGATTGGCCGGGGCGGTTGCGGGACTGCGCTGGTATGTTCGTTCGCCGGGCGGGGCCGAGGTGTGGGACCGGATCAAGCTGCGCCTGCCGCTGGTGGGGCCGGTGTTCCGGGCGGCGGCCTTGGGCCGTTTCGCGCGCACGCTGGGCACGCTGGCCCGGAGCGGCGTTTCCCTGTTGCCCGCGCTCAAGATCGTCGAGTACACGATTGGCAACCGGGTCCTGGCGCGGCAGATCGCCCAGGTGGCGGAGGAGACGCGCGGGGGAGATTCCCTGGCCACGCCGTTGCGCAAGCTGGGTCTTTTTCCCAAAACCGCCGTCCAGATGGTCGATGTTGGCGAGGAGAGCGGCAAGCTGGACGAGATGCTGCTGCGGGTGGCCGAGATCGAAGAGCGCCACATGCGGGCCCGGACCAAGACATTGATCGCGCTGCTGGCACCGGCGTTGATTCTGGTCGTTGGGGCGTTGGTCGGGTTCATGGTGCTGGCTTTGCTGCTGCCCATTTTCAAGATGAGCCGGGCCATTCACTGAAGATCAAGAAAAGGCAAATGAGATGAAAATACGCACACCGAGACCGCAGTTCAAAAGCACCCAGACCCAGTTATCGAGTGTCGAGGGTCGAGGGTCGAGGGAACGAAGCGCCGCCCCTCGCCCCTCGACCCTTGGATGTCGGATTGCTTATGAGCGGGGGTCTGGCAGACGCCGGGCCGCCTTCACCCTCATCGAGATCATGGTGGTGGTGGTGATCCTGGGCGTCCTGGCCGCGACGCTAATCCCGCAGTTTATCGGCACCACCCACGATGCCAAGGTCAGCGCGGCCAAAGCCCACGTCGCCGAGTTGGAAGGCGCCCTGGAACGGTTCTATGTCCACATGGACCGTTACCCGACGATGGACGAAGGATTGAAGGTGCTGGTGGAACCGCCCACGGGCGAGGACAAGAAATGGCGCGGTCCTTATATTCGGGAGTTGCGCCGCGACCCCTGGGGCAACCCGTATCAGTACCGCATCCCGGGGGTTCGTCACCAGGCCAGTTTCGATCTCTGGTCCCGAGGCGCTGACGGCGCCGACGGGGGGGAAGGACAAGGGGCGGACATCGGGAACTGGGGCGACTGAGGGATCGTGCAAAAACAAATTCCGAGAGCTGAATGCCTGGGGTGGAGCGTGAAGCGTCAGAGCGTGAAGCGTGGGAGCGTGAGGCGTGGGAGCGTGAAGCGTGGGAGCGTTGAGCGTGGAGCCTGGAGCGTGGACCGTGGCAATTGCTACGATGCCCTCACGCTCCACGCTCCGACGCTCCACGCTCCGGACGCCAGTCGAAGGCAGTTTGTGAGAATCACCCGCAAAGCACCGAAGTTCTTTTTGCACGGGCGTGCCAGGGAGGAGCGCGGATTCACGCTGCTGGAGCTGATGGTGGTGATTGTGCTGGTTGGGATTTTGAGCGCGATGATTATTCCCGAGATGAAGGGCACTTACGGGGATGCCCTGTTGCGCTCGACCAGCCGGGCTCTGGTGAGCGTTTTCAGCTTGGCTTCCAGCCGCGCGATCAGCCTCGGCCAGACGCACCGCGTGCGGCTCGAGATGGAGTCTGGCCGCTACCTTGTGGAAAGGCGCCTTCGCCAGGGCGGCGCCCAGAGCGAATTCATTCCGGCCAAAGAGATGCCGGGCGGGGAGGGCGCATTGGACAGCCGCATAGCCATCGAGGTCCGCAAGCCGGCAGACCCGGCGGCCGACCAGTGGGAATCAGGGCCGGGGGCAGGCGCCGGGACAGGCGCGCCCGGCCCGGAACGGGGCCTGGACATTGAGTTCTACCCGGATGGCACCGCCCAGGCAGCGGAGGTGCTCTTGCGCGACCGGGACGGCTTCCGCATAAGCCTGCGGGTGAGCCCGGTGACCGCCCGAGTGAAGATCATCGATTTGGGGCGCGAATGAGGACCTTGCATTTTTGTCCCGGAGGGACGTATGACAATAGCCCAGCGTTTCAACGTTGGGCTATTCTCAGGTGTCCCTCCGGCTTTTCTTTGGTGGAAGTGCTCTGCGCCATCCTGATACTGGGAGTCGCCTTGGCCGGTCTGACGCAGGGGCTCACCACGGCGCTCAGCTTGCACAAGGAATCCGAGCTGCAAACCACGGCGGCCTTGATTGCAGCCGGCCAGATCGAGACGCTCCGCGCCGAAGGCGGGCTCGCCGACGGCACCGAGACGGAGGGAGAATGCGGAGGGGGCCTTTTGCTTTACCACTGGCGGCAGACGATCAACCCCGCCGGCCTGGACGGGCTGCACGACGTAACGGTGACGGTCGAGCAGGCCAAGACACACAAGCCGATCTGCGAGTTGCAAACCCTGCTCTTCGAGGCGCCGGACTCGCCCACCACGGAGGAACCGCCAAACAAAAAGTCCCCCGCGGCGCGCAGGAAGAGAGGCCGGGGATGAACGGGGCGCATTTCACTTTTTGGGGTGGCAGTTTCCGGCTCCTAATCTTAATCCTGCTCCTAATCCTAATCTTAATCTTAATAAGGAGATTAGGAGCAGGATTAGGATTAAGATTACGATCAGAAGCAATGCCCTTCGGAAATCCCGCTCTGGCACAAACGTGTGGTCCCGGAGGGACATGCGACAATAGCCCAACGTTTCAACGTTGGGTTTGGGCGCGCGAGGGATTTAGTCCCGAAGGGACGGCTGACCACGCCTTTGAATTCAACCGTCCCTTCGGGACTAATCCTTCTTCTGTGCTGTTCCCAACGTTGAAACGTTGGGCTATTCTCGTGATGTCCCTCCGGGACAAGCCGCCGGTGAATTTCCGAAAGGAATTACAAATAGGAGCGACCTGCCAAGCGGGCGAGATGCGCTCGCACTTCGCACTTCGCACTTCGCGCCCCGCGCGCCGCGCCGGTTTCACCCTGGTTGAGCTAGTCATCAGTTCCTCGCTCATGGCGCTGATCCTGGTGAGCGCTTACCTGTGCCTGCAGGGGGCGATTTCCAGCCAGAGATTGATCGAGCCTCGGGTCGAGGTCATTCAAACCGCCCGGGTGGTCCTGGCCCAGATGAGCGCCGACCTCCGCTGCGCCTGCCCGCTATCCAAGGAGTCCGAGTTCCTGGGCGTGCATCGCATGTCGGGCGAGGCGGAGGCCGACAGCCTGGATTTCGCGACGCACAACTACACGCCGCGCCGTCCCCGCGAAGGGGACTTCTGCGCGGTCAGCTTTTTCCTCGACAAGGATTCGCAGACGGGCGGGCTCGGCCTGTGGCGGCGGCGCAATCCCACTATCGCGCCGGATCCGCTCTCAGGGGGAATGCGCGAAGAGTTGGCCGACGGAGTTGCAGGTCTGAGGTTTGAGTATTCGGACGGTTACGAATGGTATGAAAGCTGGGGGGAGGTCGAGGGGCGCGGCAAGGGCCAAACCTCCTTGCGCTATCACGGCAACCTCTACGGGATGCCCGAGGCAGTGCGCATTACGCTGTGGCTGGAGGCCAAATCGAAGGGCAGGCTCCCCGGCGTGACCGGGACCGGCACAAACGAGCCGCCGATGGTCTTCCAGACCGTCGCGCGGCTGAACCTGGCCGCCGCCATGCCATCCGGCCTCTCGACCAACACCCCCGGCGAGGGCGATTCAGCCACCGGGACTTCAACCCCGCCCTCGGGGCCGGCCCAGGGAGGCAACCGATGAAGCTGCGTTGGAGCGGGGCGCGGGGAGCGGGGAGCGGGGAGCGTCGGAGCGTGAGCGCGTGGAGCGCGGCTAAGATGCCCTCACTCTCTACGCTCTACGCTCCCACGCTCCCACGCTCCCACGCTCCCGCGCTCTACTCTCCGGACGCCGGGCAAAGCGGCTCGCTTCTGGTGGGTCTGCTGTGGTGCCTGGCGCTGTTGTCGCTGGTGGTCATCGGTGTCCTGCACACCACGCGCATGGATCTGGTGGTGGTCAAGAATTACGGCGACAAGATTCAGGCGCACTACCTTGCAGTGGCGGGCCTCGAGAAGGCCAAGGCGTTGCTCTACCGGGACGCCCGGCAGCGCAGCCGCAGCAGTGTGAACCACAACGGCGCGCTCTATGACGCGCCCGATCAGTTCCGGGACGTTCACTTGGGCCGCGGCCAATTCCGGGTGTTCCGACGCGCGCGGCCGGACGAAGGGGGCGCGATCATTTACGGGGTCAGCGACGAAGAGAGCCGGCTCAACGTCAATGAAGCCTCAAGCGAGGAACTCTCCAAGCTCTATGGCATGACGCCGGACATCACCGCGGCCATCGTGGATTGGCGCAACCCGGGCAACGAGGTGAGCCCAGGCGGGGCCAAGGCAGATTATTATCTCTCGCTCCGTCCGCCGTACTTGCCACGGAATGGCCCGCTGCAGACGGTCCGCGAGCTGCTCATGGTCCGGGGCGTGACTCGGCAACTGCTGCTGGGCCGGGATGTCCATCAGAACGGGCTAATCGAAGCCTTCGAGGAGGGCGGAAACGAGGCGGTGCTCGACGATGTCCTGGACACCGGCTGGGCCGGGCTGCTGACGGTGGATTCTTCCGTCAAGAACGTCAATGCCGCGGGTTATGATCGGGTCAACATCCAGACCGCCGACCAGGCGGCCTTGACCGGAGTCAACGGCATTACGTCGGATATTGCCAGGGCGATTATTGCCTGGCGCGGGCAGAATCGTTTCGGGAGCATTGCCGACCTGCTGGACGTGGTGGCCGCCCCGAACGACAATCCAACCGGGGGGCCGGGCAATCCGGGCCAGGCTCCCGGCCCTGGGCCGGGCAATGCGGAGCAAGCCCCCGGCCCGGGGCCGGGCAACCCGCGGGCGGCCAATCCCTCCGGGCCAAAGGTCATCAGCGACAGCCTACTGATGGACATTGGCGACGACGTGACGGCCCAAGGGGACGCCGACCTTGCGGGGGTCGTCAACATCAACACGGCGAGCCTGGAAGTGCTGGCCTGTCTGCCGGGCATCACCCGTCAACTGGCGCAAGCGATTATCTCCTTCCGTCAGTCCAATGGTTTTTTCTCGAATGTTGCCTGGTTGCTGAGGGTGCCGGGGATAACACCCGACCTCTTCAAACAGGTCTGTCCGCGCGTCACCGCCCGCTCGGAGACCTTCCGCATCCTGAGCGAGGGAAAAGTCACTTCCACCGGCGCCCGGCAGCGCATCCAGGAGATGGTGCATGTCGGGCTGCGCGCTGTCACCACTGTTTCCTACCGCGAGGACGATCTATGAACGGATTCGACTTGATGAGTTTATCCTGTTACTACTTGGAGATTGGCCAGGAGTCGCTCAAGGCGCTCGGGGATGAGGCCGGGCTGGAGCTGCCCCTGGACCGCCAGGCCGACGGGCGGCTGACGGCGGCCTGCCGTGAGCGGGTAACGGAGCGATTGCAGGCCTTCTTGAAGAAGCGGCCCTGGCAGCCGCGGGTGCGCGTGGTTTGCGCCCTTGGCGCCAGGGGGGTCACGTTGCGGCGGCTGACTCTGCCGGCTTCGGCCCGCGAGGAGGTGCCGCGGCTGCTCTCGTTGCAAATCGAGAGCGAATTTCCGCTGCCCCCTGACGAGCTGGCCTGGGGTTACGGCAAGCTTGGCCAGGCTGAACCCGCCTCCAACGCTCCCAATGGCAAACAGGAATTCCTCGTGGCCGCCGTTAAACGCAAGGGGCTCGAGGACTACCTGAAGATTTTCGCCGACTGCGGGGCCAACCCGGTCTTCACCCTGGCGGCCCTGGCCCGGAGCCACGTCTGTCCGCACACGCCGGCCGCCTACGCGGTGCTGGATCTGGGCCAACGCTCTTCCGAGTTGGCCATCTTCCAGGACGGCCTTCCTACGGCACTGCGGGTTTTGCCATGGGGCGGCCAGGACTTGGCCCAGGCCCCGGCGCAAGCCGCGGCCGGGCCGGTTTTGGCGGCTTCTTTGAACGGCCAGGGGGCGCTGGGAGCGCCCGTTGAGGCGGAGACAGCGTTGGATTGCCTGGCCCGCGCGCTCGACGGCCCGTTGGCGGTACGAAAGATTTACATTACCGGCGCCATTGCCTGGCGTCCGGACATCGGGTCGCAATTGACCGCGGCCCTGGACAACGGCGCCGAATGCGAGGCGGTGAAGCTGCCGCCAGGAGAGGGTCGCTCGGCTGCCGTGCTCGGGCTCAGGCACGCCATCGAGCACGACGGCGGCTGGCCCTCCCTGGTGTTGGAGACCAAAGCCACCGATGGGAGGGCGCGGGTGGCGCGGCCCACCCCTTTGAGATGGGCGGTCCTGGCGGCGGTCCTGGCCCTGGCCGCTTTGGCCGCGCCCTACGCCGAAGCCCTGCTTCTGAAATCGCGTCTGGCCGGCAAACTGGCGGCCATTAAGCAGGAAAAGGGCAAGCTCGGCACGGTGGATCGCGAACTGGAGTTCCTTCGCTACCTCAAGCAAAACCAGCCGGCTTACCTGGATGTCCTGTTCATCATGGCCAAGGCCGCCCCGCCTGGGGCGCGCTTTGACACGCTCTCGATGAACCGCCGCGGGGAGCTCTCCTTGCGTGGTTCCATCAAGGATTCGCAGCAATTGGCCGATTTCCGCTCCAAGCTCCTGGACGCGGCCTGCTTCACCAACGTGGTGGTCGAGGAACAGACGCCGACGCCAGACCGGCAGAAGCTGGTGTTGCGAATGAGCGGCCAATGGAATCCGGCCGGCGGCCGGGAGGGGCTGGCCGCCGCCTTGGCGGCCAGCGAAGCCGGCAAACCAAAGGCGACCGGCAAAGAAGTGCCGCCCAACCGGCGCCCGCCGGCCACTGCCGCCCCGGGGGCGCGCCCCAAGGAATGAACTATGAATTATGGACTATGAATTATGAAGACCCAAACCCATAACCTATGCGCACATTGACGCCTCATGAAAAGCGCACCCTCCGCCTCGGCGCGGCGGCGCTGGCCATTTACCTGGCGGTGTTCGGTTTCCTCCAGGGCGGAAAGTTTTTCGGGAAAAAGCGTTCCGATTACCAGGCGCTGGTCAAGGAGGCCGGAGTCCTGAGCCAGGAAATCAAGCGTTACCAGGCCAAGTGCCAGGTGACGCAAAAGCTGATGGAAGACTTCAAGATGGAGCCGCTCAAGCTCTCGCGCCCGGTCGTGGTCGCCCAGGCCAGTGCCGCCATCCAGAAAGCGGCCATGGGCCTGGGCGTCATCGTCGGACCGGTGCGGGAACTGCCAGGACGCCCAGCCAACCGGGAATTGGCCTCACTGCAACTCGAGGCCATGGGTCCCTTGCCTTCCCTTCTGAAATTCCTGCACCAGACTCAGAGCCTGGGCTTTCCCCTGGTCATCGAGTCGCTCCAGGTCGGCTCGGATGCGAGTAGGGCGGGCCAGCCAGGCGGGCCTGGAACCCAGGGCCCTCCCGGCAGGCCCGGTGGTATGCCCGCTGGCATGCCCGGTGGTATGCCCGGTATGCCGGGTATGCCGGGCATGCCGGGCGGCCCGCCGGGCCCGCTCAAGCTGAACCTGACCATCATTATCCTGGATTTCGATCAGTGGAAGGAGGCCATCCATGTTTGAACGCAGCGAAGTGGTGTTCAAGATTCTTTGTGCCGGGGTCGGGGCGCTGGTGCTCTGGCAGGTCGTCGGCGCCGTTCAGCGAAGCGACCCGCTGGCGGGCGCGAGCATCCCCGCTTTGCCCTCTCTGCCTGCCTCGACAAACATCCAGGCGGGAGCCAAGGGGACCAATGCCCTCACCCAAGTGACCAGTCCAGGAACGAATGCCCCACAGGAAAAGCTCTCGGCCGATGGCACCAACGCCGTAGCCCACAGCACCAACGTCGTAGCCCACGGCACCAATCTGGTGGCGCAGGGCACAAATGCCTCCGTACCGCCGTCGGCAGGCAAGGCCAGGACCAATCCCGCCGCTCGCCCCGAAACAGCGGCTGGGATGATGAACGCAGGTCCATTTCCGGGTATGCCGGGCCAGGGCCCGCCCCTGCCGCCAGCAATCCAGGCGCGTCTGGATCGGATTATCGAGAGCGAAATCCTGGCGCCCGTCATCCACCCGCAGCCCGTGGCCCTGTTGGGCATCGTCGGCCGGGACGCGTTCCTGCAGGCGCCCAACGGCCAGAGTGGCTTGATCAAGGAGGGCGAGGAGCTGGGAGGAATCAAGCTGCTGAGCCTTGGCATCAACCGGGCCTTGATCGAGGAAGCCGGAGAAAAGAAAGAATTGACCCTCTTTTCGGGTCTTGGCAGCGAATCACTCTTGTCCAAACAAACCAACAATCCCCAATGAAACTATTACAAAATCTACCTGTGAAGTCGGGGCGCGTTCTGGCCTGCCTCGGGTTGGGGCTGGCCGCCGTGCTGCTGGCCGGTGGCCTGCTTTCCCGAGGCACCGCTCAAGACAAACCATCAACTCCGGAAAAGAAGGAGGCGCCCGCTCAGAGCGCAAAAGGAGCGGCCTCGGCGCCGGCCACCAATGCGCCCGCGCCTGCGCCTGCGGCTGCCCCTTCTGCAGAGAATACCGCCGACGGCACTCCGGCGGGGCCGGCGGCGCCGGCGGCCCAACCCGCCCCGGCGGGGACAAATGCCTCCGCTCCGGCCAAGGCGGAGGCGGACAAAAGCGTTGCGTCGGACGAAGTCCAGTTGAGCCTCATGGGGGCCAACGTGGACATGGTGGTGCAGTGGCTGGCTCAAAACACCGGCAAGACGGTCATCAAGAGCCCCAAGGTCCAGTGCCAACTCATGATCACCAGCTCAAAGAAGCTCTCCAAACGGGCCGCGATCACTTTGGTCTATCGCGCCCTCGCCCTCGAGGGCTTCAGCGTCACCGAATCCAGCAACGCCATCTACATCACCCCCGAGGGCCAGGAGCCCGAAATGAATCCCGAACTCGTGGACACCGCCAGTAAAGATATCCCCGAGGGCCGGCAGCGGCTGGTCAAGATTTTCACTCTCCGGCACATTCATCCCGCCGAGCTCAAGGAAAAGGTCCGCGCCGTGCTCTCGCACAAAGGGGTCATCGAGTGCGATGACCTTGCCAAGCAGGTCATTGTCACCGATTACAATGAGAACCTGCGGTTCCTGGGCGAGTTGATCAAGGAGTTCGATGTGGACGCTTCCGACACCGTCATCCACATCTATCCGCTCAAACACAGCGACGCCGAGGAGGTGGGCAATCTCATCGGCCTCATACTGAACGCGGCCTCTTCGGCCTCCGCGTCAGGCGGGCGGGCACCTTCCGGTTCGGGCGGCGGCGGCCCTTCCTCTTCGCCCGGGGGCCCCTCCGGCGGTCCCGGCGGCGAGAGTCCTGGCGGGATGATGGCCGGCCTGCCGGGGGGCATGCCCGGTGGCCGTCCTTCTCCGGGCGGGTCCTCCTCGAGCGCGCCCGCCGGTCCGGGCATCGGCAACCAGGTCACCGTGCCGCAGGTCCGGATTTGGCCGGACAGGGTGGCCAACCGGCTCATTGTCTCCGCCGCCAAATCCAGGCTGCCCGAGGTGGAGCGGTTGGTCGAAATCCTGGACGCCGAGAAACCCGCAGACGTCTGCGTGCGCGTCATCCCGCTGAAGAATGTCACCGCGGTCGACTTGGTCAAGGAGATCGGGCCGCTTTACCAGAAGCTGACCGGCAATACCCGCAAGGACATCGTCGAAGTTGGGGCCAATGACCGGTCCAACTCGCTGATTGTGCTTTCCAGCGAGGCCAACTTCAAGATCATCGAGAAACTCGTGACCTCCCTCGATACCGAGGACGCCCAGGAGAAGGTCGTCCGCACCTTTGTGCTCAAAAACGCGGATGCTGAAGACGTCGCCAAACAGTTGCAGACGCTGAACCAGGATCAAAACTCGTCTCGGTACCCTTATTATTACTTCCGCTCCTCGATGTCGGAAGAGTCCCACAAGAAGCCCAGCGTGGTGGCCGACCGGCGGCGAAACTCGCTGGTCATCCAGGCCCCGCCCAACCAGATGGACAGCATCGCCACGATGATCCACGAGCTGGATGAGCCGATTACCGACGACAGCCTCGCCCCGCGAATCTTCCACCTCAAATACGCCAGCGCGGTGGATATCGAGGACGTCCTCAACGAACTGTTTCTGAAAAAGACCCAGCAGCGGAGTTACTTTTATTTCTTCGATGAGGAGCAGGAACCGCAGGCCGACCGCAACGTCGGGCGCCTCTATGGGAAGGTGCGCATCACCAGCGAGCCCTATTCCAACTCGCTCATCATCACTTCCAACTCCAAGGAAAACCTGGCGGTGGTCGAGGATGTCATCAAACAGTTGGACGCCCCCTCCGAGCAGGGCGAGAGCACGCTCCGCATCGGGCTTAAGTTCGCCAAGGCCTCCATCGTCGCCAACAGCATCAACATCCTCTTTGCCAAGAACGGTTCACCCCCCTTGCGGCAGGTCAACCAGCAGGGCCAACCAAACCAGCCCAACAACCAGCCCTCCCAACAACAATCCTCTTCCCAGCAGGGCCTCTCCTACCTCACCGGGTTTGACATCCAGCAGGAGGCCAAGGAAGAAGGCTACTATCCCTGGATCGGCGGCCAACCGGACAACGTGCGCGGTTCCGAGGGCCGCAGCGCCACCCGGCCCGTCAGCGACCTGGTCGGCCGCGTCCGGGCCGTTGCCGACCCCCGCAGCAACGCCCTCCTGATCTCCGCCAACGTCCATTTCTTCCCCCAGATCCTCAAGCTCATCGAGGAACTGGACGCCGCTACCGACCAGGTCCTCATCGAGGCCAGGCTCGTCGAAGTCTCCACCGATTACCTCGACCGGCTCGGCGTCCGCTGGTCTCCCAATGGAAGCCAGGTTTTCAGCGGCGACGACTTTGACAACTCCATCGCCGCCCATGGCAGCGGCGAATACATGAAAGGTTTCGGAGGTGCGACCTCGCTCAATACCCCGCTCAGTTCCGGCGGCTCGGTCCTCCAGCAGTTGACCTCGCTTCGCTCGGGGGTCCTGGACGGCACCGTCAACATGGATTTTCTCATCCAGTTCATGCGGCGGACTACCGATGCCAAGGTCCTGGCCTCGCCGCAGATCAACATCCGCGACAATGAAACCGGACGCCTCTTCGTCGGCCAGCAGGTGCCCGTCCCCAGCCAGAGCACCTTCTCGGGCATCGGCTCCCAAAACACCGTGTTTGTCTATAAACCGGTCGGCGTGGTCCTCGAGGTCACCCCTCACATCAACTCCAATGGGGATGTCGAATTGCAAATCCATGCCGAATCCTCGACTATCGTTTCCGGCCTGACGGTCCTGGGCGGGGACGTCTTCAACACGCGCGCCTTCCGCACCGACCTGACCGCCAAAAAGGGCCAAACCCTGGTTCTGGGCGGCATCATCCAAAAGCAAATCACCGATATCCTGCGCAAGACCCCGATCCTCGGGGACATCCCGGGTCTGGGCTATCTCTTCAAGAAGAAAGACAAGGAGGTGATGGACGACGAGCTAATGGTTTTCATGCGGCCCAGGGTCACCCGCACCGCGGTCGAATCCAAGGACCTTCTGGACGAAACCTACCGCAAGTCCCCCACCGTCCAGGACTGGGACAAGGAAAACCAGCCTCAGCCGCCCAAGCCCGGAAAACGCAAACCATAGTCAACCGCAAAGAACGCAGAGAACGCGGAGAACACAGCACTGACAAACAAGATTAAGATCACCGGTCGAAGGACTCAGGGAGCACAAAAACCCATTGCTTCTCTGTTCAGACCCAAAATGAACGGCCTCCAAACAAAGCAGGCAATCCAGACCGCGCTCGGAGCCTTCGGCTCAAAACCGCTGGCCGACGCCGCCATCGCCCTCTTTGAGACACTCGGATAGGGCCAGCCCTGACGGAGCCGAGTGCCGCCGACCCAACGCTGGAAAGCCGGTTTGTCAGCATCCCGGAGCATGGGGACCGAGTGCTGCGAGTGGTGGTGAACAAACAAGCTGTTCCCGAACGAGTGGTGAGTGTAACTTTTGACCGCATGATGAAAGGCAAGAATGCCCGGCGAGCGGGTCAGATCTTTCGAGGTTGAGCAGCCTTGGTCTTCTCCGGGAGAACGATTTGTTTGACGAGCGTTTCCGGGATGGCCGCGAGGTGCGGGTCGCGGTGGACAAGGGTGGCGCCTTGAAGTTTTGCCGTGGCGGCGATGAGGGCATCCGCGTTGGGGATGCGCCTGGCCAACTGTTGGCGCAGGTCGAAGGCGGCGCGGGCCACTTCACGGGTGACGGGCAGAGTGTCCGCCAACAACTCGTCGCAGATGGCGAGAACCTCCTCACGGGCGTTTTGGTTGGGAATGAGTTCCTTAAGCCGAAGCTGGAACTCCAGCCAAGTGATGCTGCTGACGTAAAGGTCGTTGTCATATTCCTTGAATATGATCGGTCATGGGACATTGAATTTCAAGGCTGAGTTTGCCCCTGGGAAAAAACGCCTGCGCAGCATTGTTTCGATGCTCGTGGGTTTAATCAAAGCCAATTCTGATTGCCGGTTGCACGAAGGAGATTAGGAGCAAGATTAAGATTACGATTAGGAGGCTGCCGAAATAAGTGAAAGGCACGCGTGGCGGCCAGGACTTTACAAAAAACCTTCTCAACGAGGATCGATTCGAGGATATTCGACGGCGGCGCAAATCATGAAGACTCTACTCGTCCCAGTGGCAGCCTTGGCGGCGGCCTTTTCGATTACGAACAACGCCGGGGCAGCCGGCACTTCCTCGGGTCTGCTCCCCGTTCAACTTCGCTGTGAGTTCGTCGAGGACCCGCTCGGGGTGGACATGGCGCAGCCGCGCCTGTTCTGGAAACTGGAGAGCGGGGCGCGCGCCCAGCGCCAGAGCGCCTGGCAGGTCCTGGTTGCCTCTTCGCTCGGACTCCTGGACAAGGACCGGGCCGATTTGTGGGACAGCGGCAAGGTCAACTCGGATGAGACGATTCACCTTCCGTATGGCGGGCGGCCTCTGCAGTCCTCGCAAGAGGTCTTCTGGAAGGTCCGCGTCTGGGACCGGGATGGCCAGGTGTCCAACTGGAGCCGGCGGGCGGCGTGGACGATGGGCTTGCTTGAGGCGGATTGGCAGGGGAAATGGATCAGCGCGGAAGGGGCGGCTGCGGCGGACAAGCCGGACGGCTGGCAGACGCTCCTGCTCCGCCGGGAGTTTGCCGTGAAACCGGGCCTGGAGCGCGCCATCCTCCATGTATGCGGTCTGGGCCAGTACGAAGTCTGCCTCAACGCGCAAAAGGCCGGCGACGACCTTTTGTCGCCGGGCTGGACGAAGTACGACAAGACCTGCCTCTACGAAACCCGCGACGTTACGGGGCTGCTCACGACCGGGACCAATGCGATTGGCCTGATTCTGGGCAATGGGATGTACAACGTCCAGGGCGGACGCTACCTCAAGTTCAAGGGCTCGTTTGGCGCGCCTAAAGCGATTGCCCGGTTGGTCCTCCAATACAAAGACGGCGCCACCGAGGCGCTCGACACCGACGAGCGGTGGCATACGGCGTCCGGTCCCATCACGTTCTCCTGCGTCTATGGAGGGGAAGACTACGATGCCCGCCTCGAACGGCGCGGCTGGGACCTGCCCGGCTTTGCCGAGGCGGGTTGGGCCCCGGCCAAAGTGGTCCAGGGGCCCGGCGGGCGGCTCAAAGGACTCTCCTGCGCCGCCCCGCCGATACGCGCCTTCGAGGTCATCAAGCCGGTCAGCCTCAAGCCGTTGCGGCCCGGCGCGGCGGTTTATGATCTCGGCCAGAACGTTTCGCTCATGCCTCGGCTGACCGTAAAGGGGCCGCCGGGGGCCGTGGTTAAAATCATTCCCGCCGAACTGGTCAAGCCGGACGGTTCGGTGGATCGCGGCTCGTGCGGAGGCGGGGCCTGTTATTGGCAATACACGCTGGGCGGCGGAGCGGCCGAGAAGTGGTTCCCGAAATTCTTTTACCACGGCTGCCGTTACCTGCAAGTCGAGTGCGCGGCGCCGCCGGGCGGGGAACTGCCCAGGCTCCAGTCCCTGGAAGGCGTCGTGGTGCATTCCTCCTCGCCCGCCGTTGGCGAATTCGAGTGCTCCAACCCGCTGTTCAACCGCATCCGCACCCTCGTGCGCTGGGCCCAGCGCAGCAACATGATGAGCCTCATGACCGATTGTCCGCACCGCGAGAAACTCGGCTGGCTCGAGGAGGACCACCTCAACGGCCCATCGCTCCGCTACGAGTTCGACCTCGCGCGGCTGTTCACCAAGGCGATGAACGACATGGCGGACTCCCAGCGGGAAAACGGGCTGGTGCCCGACATCGCGCCCGAGTATGTCGTGTTCAACGGCGGCTTCGTGGATTCCCCGGAATGGGGCAGCGCGTTCATCCTTGTCCCGTGGCAGCAATATGAATTCACCGGCGACCTGGCGCTGCTGCGCGCGCACTATGAGGCCATGAAGCGGTATGTGGCCTATCTGGGCAGCCGCGCCACCGGCCGCATCGTCTCGCACGGGCTGGGAGACTGGTACGACCTGGGCCCCAATCCGCCGGGGGTTGCCCAACTGACCCCGTTGCCGCTGACCGCCACGGCCTTTTATTACTACGATACCTGGATTCTTTCCCAGGCTGCCGGGTTGCTGGGCAAGGCCGGGGAGGCCGGGCAATTCGCCGAATCGGCTGCGGCCATCCGCGCTGCCTTCAACAAACGTTTCTTCAATGCCGCCGCCGGCCAATACGCCACCGGCTCGCAATGCGCCAATGCCATCCCGCTGGTGATGGGCCTGGCCGAACCGGCCCGCCGCCAAGCTGTCCTGGAGGGCATCGTCAATGACGCGCGCGCCCGCGGCAACGGCCTCACGGCCGGGGATGTCGGCTATCGCTACCTCCTGCGCGCCCTGGCCGAGGGCGGGCGCTCGGACGTCATCTTCGACGTGAACAACCAGTTGGAAAAACCCGGCTATGGCTACCAGCTCCGCCAAGGCGCCACGAGCCTGACCGAGGCGTGGGACGCCGGCCGCGGCTCGTCTCAGAACCACTTCATGTTGGGACAAATCATGGAATGGTTCTACCACGACCTGGCCGGGATCGGCTGCGACCCGGCGGGCCCCGGTTTCAAGAAGATCATCATCAAACCGGCGATGGTCGGGGATGTCGCCTGGACCAAGGCGGCCTTCAAGTCAATCCGAGGGGACATTCTCTGTTCCTGGGCACGCAATGAATCGGGTTGCACTCTTAAGGTGACCATCCCTGCGAACACGACCGCCACAGTGTTCGTCCCTGCCAAATCGGCCAGGGAAGTGACCGAGAGCGGCGTCCTTGCCGAGCGGAGCCAAGGCGTGAAATTCATTGGCCAGGAAGCGGATCGCGCGGTCTTCGAGGTCGCCTCCGGCCAGTATGATTTCCGCGGGCGCTTCTGATCGCGGGCGGCAGAGTTTCATTGCCAGCGGCGGCTGGCGTGACTAGGCTCGGGGTCCATGCAAGCCTCGCTCATAACGCGACTGACGAGCGCCGAGGGCTGGGCCGGCTATGCCGGGTTCTCGCTGGTAGCCCTCTTTCAGGTCTGGATGCTCATCGATGCGTTGCGCCGCCGGGAATGGCTCTGGGCGCTGTTCATCCTGGTCGGGGCGGGCTTCTCGGCCCTGTTTTATTACTTTATGGTCTATCGCGCGGCGCCCTCCGCCACGCGCGGCTTCGAGCTGCCCGGCGCTCATGAGCGGCGCCGCATCAAAGAACTGCAAGCCCAAATCCATCACCTGGACAAGGCGCACCACCACTCCCAGCTTGGAGACATCTGCCTGCACCACGGCAGACTGGAAAAGGCCGAGGCCTGCTACCGGGCCGCGCTCGAACGGGACCCGGCGGACATCGATACCCGGGCGCACTTGGGCCTGTGCCTGCTGCGGCAAAAAAGGCCGGCCGAGGCCCGTCCCCTGCTCGAGGGTGTGGTGGCCGAAAAGCCCAAACATGAATACGGCTACTCGCTCATGGCACTGGCTGAAACCTTGACGGCCCTCGGCGAGACGGATGCGGCCCTTCAAATCTGGCTCCAGGTCACCGCCAATCACTCCTACCCGCGCGCTAAAGTCCAACTGGCCGAGCTCTACCTGGCCCGCGATCAAGCCGGCCTTGCCCGCGCCGAGGTCAATGAGGTGGTGGCTGACGATGCGCACGCCCCGTCCTTCCAGCGCCGGCGCGATCGCGTCTGGGTGCGCCGCGCCTGCAGCCTGATGCGGAAGGTCAAGCGAGCGGGGGCGGTAGGGGCTCGTGCAGAAACAAACTCCGAGATCTGAATGCTTGGGGCGGAGCCTGGGAGCGTGGAGCCTCGGAGCGTAGAGCCTCGGAGCGTGGAGGGCGGCAAATCCTACCGCCCTCGCGCTCCACGCTCCGACGCTCTACGCTCCGACGCTCCACGCTCCGGGCCAGGCCGATTTTCCCGAAGGTAGGCTCGCCACAGGTCCAACTGGACATAGAGCTCGAAAAAGACCTGGGGCCGCAACTGGAAGTAGCCGACCATCAAGTGCGTTTTGGACTCATCCAGGGCCGCATGGAGGCTGGCCGAGACGATCATCACGGGCGCGTAGGGATCCGGGGGCAGGGCGTCCGACCAGGCCAGGTGTCGAAAGTCGCGCAAGTACCATGGCAGCGGCCAGTAATCGTGGTCGGGGGCGATGACCTTGACGAGCATCCGAGGGCCGAGGGGGTCGGCTTGGGCCAGGGCTTCGACCTTGTCAACCAGGCGCAACAAGTCAGCCGAGGTGTGGGCGAAGACGTAGGGATTGCGAGGGTCGGAGGCGAACGGCACGCTGGCGCGCCGGGCCTGCCAACCAAGGTGGGCGATACCCGCCACGAGCACGGCGGTGGCAACAATCGGCAAAATCCGTCCACGGAGACTTCGGATGAGCACCCCAGCGCCGACTCCCGCCAGCAAAATCATGCCGTGCCAGAAGCCCACCAGGCACCAGGGCGTCTTGTAGGAAATCAGGCAGTAGGCGGCGGTGAGCGCAAAGGTGTAGAGGGCCAGGAAGCGGATGAAGCCGGCATTGGCACGACCGAGTTGCTGGCGGGTGAAGCCGGAGGCAGCCCCAACCAGGGCCAAGGCGGCGATGATGGCCTCGCTCCAGACGGGGCCTTTGGGGGCCTGGAACCAGAGCAGGCGGTGAAAATAAAAGGTCCAGGGATAGATGTGGGGCGAACTGCCGCTGGCGCGGCCCAGCCACGAGCCGTAGGTTCGCAATGAATCCAGCGGGCCGTCACGGTTGGTGAAGAAGGACGAGAACAGGACCAGGGCGACAGCGAGCCAGACGGCCAAGGCGCCGGCCAAGTGCAGGAAATCGAGGGGCGGGGCTTTGACCGGCAGGCCGCTGGCATCCAGCCAGCGATTCCAGGCCCGGTTCAGGGCCAGGGCCAACGCTGCGGCCGCCAGGTTGATGATAAAGGTTTCCTTGGTGGCCTGCATGAGGCCAAGACCGGCGCCGGCCAGCAAGGCCCAGCCGAGTTTGCGCGAGCGCCAGTAACGCCAGCCCGCAGCCAGGGCCAGGAAACCGAAGAAGACCAGGAGCATTTCATGGATGAAATAGCGGCTGTAGAAAACCATGGCCGGAGAGACGGCCGTCAGGAATCCCGCCCAGAGGGTGGGCCGGCGGCCCAGGCCATCGGCGATGAGCGGCAGAAGCAGGATGAGCCCGAGGCTCAACAGCACGTCCACCGACCGCAGCCGCGCCTCGGAAAAGTGGCTGATGTCCGGCGCCCCGGTCAACCGGGCGAGGGCGAAAGTGAAATAGACGAGCGCGGGGCCGTGGTGCTCGTTGGGGTCGTATTTGAAGGGGCCGTATAATTTGGCCAACCGTGCATCCCAGAGTTGGCCAAATTTGATGCCGTTGACGGCCTCATCATTGTGCATGGGGCGGTCGCCGAGCCTGGGGCCGCGCAAGGCGGCGGCCACGACGAGCGCCAGGAGCAAACCGAAGAGTATCCGACGACCGGTCATTCCGCCTTGGAAGAGGCGGCGACGCGGAAGGCGGGTTGCTGGCCGCCGGCGGCGACGGCAGGCGTGCGGCCGTAAATCTCGATTTCGGTGTACTCGTTCATCGCGCTCTCGGTGCTGCCCTTGGAGTAAAAGCGAAAGTAGCGGGCCTTGGCGCCCTTGGTATCAATGAGCTTGCCTTCGTTGGTCTCGAAGTACTCGCGGTCGGTGCCCACGCCCAGGCCGGAGGTGTTGTCCTGGTCGTTGTTGAATAGAGTGCGGACGTTCTGGATGAAGTCCGGGTCGTCAGCGGTCTGGACGATGACATCGTGATAGACTTTGGCGGTATTGTGGGCGTGCCAGATGACCATGGCAAAGGTCTCGTAAACGCTGCCCAGGTCCAATTGCACCCATTGGGTGCCCTTGCGCAGGAAGATGATGCTGTCGTCCGAGGCGTCCTTGTTGCCGTCGGTAATTTTGGCCAGCATGTCCGCCGAGGCGTTCTTGTCGCTGCAGGTCAGCTTTGCGCCAAGGGCAACGTTCTTCAGGCCTGCCGGGACCATCATCGGCGGACGCGGTTTGTCCGAAAGCGGCTCGACGTTGGGGCCCAGTTGGAGGTCCTTGGGGGTGCCCTTGAAGGCGGCGGCAGGAAGGTCGAGCGTCAGGGGCACAAGATTGCCCGATCTGGCATCCGCCGGTTTTGCCTGGGCGGCGTTTTGGGGGTCTTTGGGAGTTGCGGGGGCGCAAGCCAGCCCGCCAAACGTGAGACCAATAATCAGGGACAGCGATAGACGCCATCCAAACAAGTTGCGAAATGTTTTCATCATTTTCTTCTTTCCACGAAGCTTAGCCGAATCAATTCCCGGCGACAAGCGTGAACCGATGAGCAGACGAAGCGGGCAGGCAGGTTATTCGAGAACGCAAGGGTATCCCCTCCACTCCGCCAAGTCGGGCGAAGCCTCTCAACGCTGGCTCTGGACGACCAGGTCCAGGCGCCCCAGATCGACCGGCTCGTCGGCCCGGCCGTTGGCGATTTCCGCAACCTCAACCTCCCGATGGATCGAGCCGATGTATGCGCCCGTCGAGAAGCTCTGCTGGCCGGGCTCATTGAAAGTCAGGTTCAGTTCATATTTGCCGGGCGGGACATCTTCGACGCGAAAGGAGCCGTCGCCGCCGAATTGAACGGAATAGTAGCGGTAGCGGGCGCGGGCTTCCTTGACTGCCGGAGTGTTTTGCCAGGCCTCGGCCTCCTCCCGCGATTTGAAGGAGCCGGAGGGCGGTCTTGGCTGCGAGGTGCCAAGCATATGCTGGCCTGACTGCCACGGAATGTCGCGGCTTTCGTTGGGCACGACCCTGCCGATGACGGTCCGGCCTTTGCCGCCGTAGTCGATGCGGGTGGCCTCGCCGGCCTTGACGGTGATGGTTTCGCCATGGCTCCACATCCAGCCGCGATTGCCCTCCATCGGGTAGAGGCGGGTCAGGAAGCGTTCGCCGGGCGGGACGTTGGTGAAGACGAATCGGCCCTGGTCGTCGGCCTGGGCGCGGTAACAGTCGAAATCGTACTGGAGGCCCATGCCGAAGCCGCCCTGGGCCTGGGCGACCATGACCCATTCGTTGGTGGCGGGCTTGGGTCCGTTGCGGACAACGCCCTCGATCCGGCCCCACGGCTGCAAGATCAGGGTCAGCGTCGTGTCCAACCGCTCCAAGAGCGCCTCGGCATAGCCCTCGCTGCCTGCGGCCACCAGGCGGGTCGCATAAGCGGCAGGCAGGGCGAATTTCCCATCGGCATCGGAGGTGACTACACTGTCGCCGGTGCCGCGCGACTCGATCCGGCCGTCCTTCAATTGAAGGTAGTCCCCGGTGAGCAGGGCGACTTTGACGCCGGCGGCGGGTTGGCCATTGGGGAGCTTGAGGGCGCCTTTGGGGCCGTCGCCTCTTCTCAACTCGAAGTCGTTCGTGAGCCAGACCGATGGAGAGAGCGGGGGAGAAACCTGCGGCAGATAGCCTTTTGCCTCGACCAGCAGGCGGATGCGCCCGCCGAAGAGGTTCTGCTCATTGCGGTAGGAGTATTTGCCGCCGCTGGCCCGGAGGGGATTGTAGCGTTCCCAGTTCATGACATCCTCGCCGGAAAAGACCCGCCCCATGATGACCTGAAATGCCTGGATCGGCTCCTTGGTTTGGGCATCGACCACTTTTCCGAAGATCTGGGCGGCGGGCTTCAACACGAGCGTCACGTCTTCATCGCCGGGAGCCAGATTCTGCTGTTCGGGCACATAGCCGTCCAACCGGGCTGACAAGACGGCGCCCTCCCCGGGTGTGGAATCCCAAGTGAAACCGCCTTTGGCATCGGTCTGGGTCTGCCACCGGGGAAAGGGCAGGTCGTTCCAGGAAACCAGGTCCACGGTGGCGCCGGCAACGGGTTTGCGGTCCTGGCCGAGCACGACGCCCTTGAGCGGTTTGGCCGGCTGGAGCTTAAAGCCGACTTGCTTGAGACCGGAATCGAAAGTGATATTGATGGATTGAGGCGAAAAACCTTTGGCGGCGACGGCCAAAACGCCCTGGCCTGCGTCGGTGAAGACGAGCTTGAACTGGCCGGAAGAGTCGGTGGTGGCGAAGCGATCCTTGGGCGGGTCCGAGGCGTCGCGGAGGAACACGTCGGCATTGGCCAGGGGTTTGGCGTTCGAATCGGTCACCGTGCCCGCCAGCGTTGTGCCAGGTTCCATCACCATGACCGCTTTGCCGGCGAGGAGGTCAGCCTTGGAGCCTTCCTGGGAACCGCCCGAGCCGGAATCCGAAATGTAGTATTCTGCGGCACGGAAATCCGGGTGAGTGAGCTTGAAGGTCAGGGACTTGAAATCGGCCGGGACGCTGCCGCTGGACCAACGGCCGGCGGAGTCGGTGGTGGGGGCGTCGGTCTCGACCTCGAGAGACTGGCCGACCTCATCGTGGGTGACGGTGTTGATGCTGACGCTGGCCTGGGCGACAGGGTTGCCTTGGCTGTCCTTGACCAGGCCGGCCACGGTGACCCCCTTGGGCAACCGCGCGGTCCACTGGTCTGGGATTCCGCTTTCATCCCACTGGATTTGCGCCGTGGCGTGGCCGGGTTTGCCGGCCTGGAGGCGGATGCCTTTGGGGCGGGCGCCGCCGAGGTTCACCTCGCATTGTCCTTTGGCGTCGGTCGTCACGCGGCGGGGCGGAAGCGGCCCGAACTCGCTCTGCCGGTTGGAGGCATTGACCTCGGCTGCCGGGAGCGGCTCGCCGCTGAGGGCATCCACGACCGTCACCCGCAACTTCTTTCCCTCGCGGGCGCCTGGGCCCGGGCCGAGCCTGGCCATCAGGGCGATGGTCTTGGTGTCCGATTCCCAAAACAGGGACGTTTCATATATGTCCCCCGAGTAACTGAGATTGAGCACCGGGTCGTGCAGGTGGCAGCGCAGCAGCGGGACCACGGGGCCGAACTCCTCCATCTGGAGCATCTTCCATTGCTTCATGGTCAAGGGGATGTCCTGGTCCCGGCGCCCGCCGGCCTTGGTCTGGCTGAACTCGTAAATGTAAGAACTCTTCACCTTGGGGTCGTCGTATCCCCACAAGACCGATCTGCCGGTGCGCAACTCGACCGGGGACATCAGGACGTTGGTGTCGGCCAGAAACTCGGGGACGAGGTCGGAGAGCCAGTTGGGCAAGTCGCCATGCTTCTGGCGGTAGGCCTGGATGGCCTGGTTAATGAGACGCAGATGTTGCTTGTCGGTTGCGCGCTCCTGGTCTTCCAGGGACAGGGCGCCGGCTGTCCCGTTCGTGCCGGGCGCGACCGCCGCCGCCGGGGGAGCCGCCGGAGTTCCCTGGGTCCTGACCCGGTCCGGCGCAGCGAGCAGAGTCAGAACGAGCAGCGTCGGCGCGCAGAGGCGAAAAAGAGAAGGCAGCTTCATGGTTTATTCAACTAGTCGCTTCGGGTTGGATTTCTGCTCTCTGCTTTCCAAATTTCTGCTTTGCCCGTCTCATGGTTTATCCAACTGGGCGGTTTGGGTCGGAGCGCGCAGATAGACCCAGACCCAACCGTGCGGGGCGCCGCCTGCGTACCAGTAGTCGCCCACGATGAGGTCGGGACGCCCGTCTCCGTTCCAGTCAGCGACACAGACCTTGGCGTTCAAGGCGCTGCGCTTGGGGAGTTGGGCGCCGCTCTGGCTGCCGAAGACACCGGCGGGGAACGGTTCGACCAGCGTGACACCTGCCGCCAACTGCGGCTGGCCCCTGGAGCCGATGTTGCGATACCAGACCACACGGCCGGAGCCGCAACCCACCACCAGGTCGAGTCTGCCGTCCCCATCCCAGTCCGCGACAAACGGTCCGGCCGTCCCGCCATCAGCCACAATCGACCTGCCATCGGCTTTAAGCCGCTCGGAGCGCCGAAACACCGGCTTTTGCCGAGTCCCTTCGTTGGGCAGCAAATAGACATAGCCATCCCCGGTGCCGACGAAGAGGTCGAGTTTGCCCTGGCCGAACCAGTCAGCCATGGCGACCGCTGAACTGGCGCCAAGACTGACAGGCGCGCTCCCGGCGCCGAGGAAGCCGCGCACTTCCTGCCTCAGGACCTCCGGCAACCCAAAGGTGCCGTTGGGTTTGCGCCGGTAGAGATAGACCTTTCCGGAAATCGAACCCGTCAGGAAATCCATCCGGCCATCGTTATCGTAGTCCACGCCATGTGGACAAAAGCCGCCGGCGCCTCAGCCACCGGGCAGGCTGGCATCCACGCCGCCCGCCTTGAAGAAAGCCGATACGCCAAACCTGGGGTCCTTGTTGCTGCCCACGTTGCGGTAAATGCGCAGCTTGCACTCCCCCCGCTGGCCCAGCATCAAGTCGAACAGCCCGTCACCGTCGAAGTCCGTGATGAAGGGCGCCGCGTTGCCCAGCTCCATATCAATGGGCTTTCCGTTCGCCGCGACGCGAAATGGCGCAAGCAACTCCCCGCCCTGGGCGGCCAACGAGAAACTTCCTCCGGCCAGCGCCGCGCCAAGACAAAAATACCAACTAAAAGTTCCTGGTTTCATAATGGGTTCGAAAAACTGGTTGCTGCGCTGAATCATGAGTTCGACGCTTAACCGCGCCGTTTTGTTCAATCGGATCCCTCTTCGCTAAACACCGGACTGCCCGGGAAGTTGCCGGGCTATTCCAGATGGCCGCCTGCTCAGTTACGGAGCAGTGCGTCCACGGCTTCTTCAAGGTCGCGTCCGCGCACGTTTCGGTAGCGGATCATCCCCTTGCGGTCGAGCACATAGACGGCCGGCCAACTGTGGACGTTCCATTCCTTGGCAATGGGGCTGGGCGCCGGGCCATCTCGAAAGGACCGCCAGGTGATCCTCTCCTTTTCCACTACGGCCTTGAGCTTGGCTCGGTCAGTGTCAGAATTGACACCGACCAGCGCGAAGGGCTTTCCCGCCAGCCGCGCCACGAGTTTGCGTTCGTCCGGCACCATTTGCATGCAGGGGCCACACCAGGTGCCCCAGAAGGTCAGCACCACAACTTTACCGCGATAATCGCTCAGTTTCATCCTCCGGCCATCCAAGTCCTCCCCTTCGATTTCCGGCGCTTCCCTGCCGACTCCCAGGCGTCGCAACTCGGAAAGCTCGGGTTCGGCCAGGTCAGCCAGCTTCTGGCCATCTGACTTGACCTCGGCGAAATCCGAAATAACGCGTTGGAAAAGCTGCTCGGCCTCCGCAGCCGCCGGTTGGCCGGCACCCTCGTCGGCCTGGTTTTTAAGCAAACTGGCCAAGGCGAAGCAGGCCTGGCCTTTCACTTGAGCGTTCGGGTTCTTTTCGAGCACGGCGCGCAAAAGCTTTTCGGCGCAAGGATGGCGCAAGCGCAACAGCCCTTGGCATAAAAATGCCAGGTTGCTGCTGGCAACATGCTCGCGGAGAATCACCTCGGCAGCCAGTTCAACCTCGGGTCCGGCCGGCGTGTTTAGAATGATCCAAGTGGCCGCCTCCCGGGCGAAGGGAGATTTGGGATCTTTATTCACGAGCGTTAACAGGTCGCGCGGGTTCGGCGGTCTTTCGGGCTGGGCAGCCGGCTGTGAGGTGCTCACGATCTTGGGGGGTCTGGGCGGAGGGTTTGCCGAGAGCCCAGAGCCATTCCAATATCCGATCGTTCGGCTGATGCGGTAATCAACCAGGTCCGTGCCTATCTGCATGCCCAACCCGGCCAGGGTCCAGGAGGTCGGGTCAACCGGGATGTTGAACCGGGCGTTCCGGCGAACGAGCTGAAGGTGAGAGTAATAAAAAGTGGGGTTCGTGCCACTTGTGATGTGCCCTGTCATCGCGCGAACCTCCGTCGGAATTGGGTCTTGAGGGTTCGCGGGGTCGTATTTCGACCATACCGTGTCGCCGTTGAACTGGTGTTTGATGACGCGAGTTGGATGAGCGGCCTCCAGCCAGAAATCTTTGTTCATCGGAGTTGGGCCAAATTGAACTTGCAGGCGCACGTGCCAGGCGGGTATTCCCTCCACGGGCTCTTTGCCCACCAACTGAACGGACTTAGCCCTCTTGAAACTCAGGCAACTTTCGATCGTGTAGGTTACGAATGGCGATGCATCAAGGCCCAGGCAGCGCGGGTCGGACGGCGCGAGCCCCTTTCCTGGGTCATCAATCCTGGTCTGGAACGGCTTGCCGTCATCTTCCTCATAATCCAGAACGGTAGCACCGTCGTAGGCTATCACCTTATGTGCCTCAAATCCTGTCAGCAGTCCGGCTCGAACTGCGGCTTCCCTGTCCAGGCCTAACTCCGCCCTTTTCGCGTCCGTGACGGCGCCGGCTTCGGGCCCCATCAGCACGTACGCGTACTGGCGGTTATCGTATGCGAATCGGCGCTTTTCCCCATCGAACCGGGCCTTGACGCGCGTGTAATTGGTGCCGTCCAAAGGCCTGGGGGGATCATAGACGGCTTGAAGGAACTCCAATTCCCCCGAAGTGATCTGCTGCCGGGCTTGGGCCACGGCCTCGAGCAACTTCAACGGGTCCGGCGGTCGATTCTGAATCTCCTTCTCGGCCAGGGCGAGGCCTCCGGCGGCGAGCAAGCAGGCGGTTCCCGCACTGGCGGCCATTTTAAGTTTTATCCAGGTCATCATTTTTAGGGTTCCTTTCACGAGTGCCAGGGTCGAAAGAGCGGCGGTTGTTCCTTTGACGACGGCCGCCGCGGCCACCGACCCGGCCAGACTTGCGGGCGCCGCCTGCACCGCGTTGGCTGAGAGCAGGCTCCCCACCGCCGCCGCGGACAGCACGATGCCGCGGCGGGTGAAAAACGCCCTCAGCTTTTCCAAAGCGCGAGTCACGCGCATTCTCGCTGAGTCCGGGGTCACTCCCAGGATGGCGCCAACTTCTAGAAGGCTCCGGTTCTCGAAAAAACGGAGCAGGACTGCGTTTCGGTCCTTCTCCGCCAGTTGGCCCATCGCTTCATCCACCATGGGGGCGACCTCTTCCCAGGCGGGTTCATCGGCAGGATTGGTTTGCATCTGGGCAGCCTCTTGTTCCCGCTGCTGGCGGCGGCGTTGGGTTTTGAGCGCGTCGCAAGCGGCGAACCGCGCGGCGCGATAAAGCCAGCCGGAAAGGGACACCCTCCCGCGAAGGGTATGCGCTTTCCTGGCCAGAATGATGAATACGGCCTGGGTCACTTCCTCTGCAAGGTTCGGGTCGCGGACCTGCCGCATAGCCGCGGAATAGACCAGGCCGGCATGGCGCTCGACCAGCACCGTGAACGCCGCTTCCGAGTGGCGCCTGGTGTATTCGCCCAGCAGTTCGAGGTCACCCATCGTGTTCATCTACTTATATACGGACGCCAAACCCAAAACCGAACACAAAAGCTGGAGATCCATGATCTGACTCGAGGCGTTGAGCCAAACCGGTTGCCGAGAGGGCAGCGGCCTTGGGCTGGCCCCGGACCGGCCGCTGGCTGCACAAGGCCACGCGCAACGCCCGCTCGATCAGCGGCAGGCAAGCTAAGGATATTCTTCCCCCTCAGGTGCTACGCCGCCTTTGGGAGCGGGTGAACTTGCTTTTCGATTTGGCTCCGC
>Ga0187849_1000180_pt1 | contig 92064 bp, 84 predicted proteins | sample June2016WEW_4_10_2_FD_132412 | JGI IMG/M metagenome (GOLD analysis project Ga0187849, IMG submission 132412) | Peatland microbial communities from SPRUCE experiment site at the Marcell Experimental Forest, Minnesota, USA - June2016WEW_4_100 | ecosystem: Environmental > Terrestrial > Soil >... | reverse complement strand
TGGCTATGTCGGTTTCTTTGTTAAAAGCAATCATTGACAGCACTAAGTGAAATATACCCTCCTTAACTTTGAGTATGTAAAATTGATTTAGGTGAACGAGAAGAAAGAGAATTAAGCCTTTACAACCGGGATATCTGTCCAGGATGTCGTGAATTGGGGAGATCGCCTTGTCTGCCTCATCCACCACGGTCGCGCGAAGCCGGAGGAGGCATGGATGAGAGTTCCTCTGCCCCATCGCCTGTTTACTTCATCCACGGTCTGCATGAGTTTTAGCTCTTGTTCCCCTTCACGACTGGTGTGGAAAAGGTTCATTTGCACCTGTCCTCTCTGACATATTCCGGAGAGCATTACCCCTGCCTTCCTATATGCCGGACCTTTCCGGTATACACGTTCCAGAAGGGCCTTGGCATACCGTATGAGGTCAGGGGTGTACGAGGTGGCAACAGGAATTGTGGTAGAGCAGAAATGAGTCCTTGGATGCCCATCATTGAATGGAAACTCGATGAGCATCACTTGGATGATGGATGCAGCAGAATTCTGTTCACGCAGTTTCTCGGATACCCTGGATGTATAAGCGGATACAGCTTCCTTAAGCTCATTAAGGGTATAGACCTTACGGCCAAAGGACCTGGAGCACATAATGGACTTTTTGGGTTGCTCTCCTTCATCAAGGGGTATGCAGGACGTACCTCTAAGCTCCATAACTATGCGCAGGCCCACAACAGTCATGTGCTTTCTAACCCAGGAAGCAGGTGCATTCCTCAAATCCAGCGCAGTCAAGATCCCATGTCGCCTGAGGAGCTTGGTATACTGCCAACCAACCCCCCATACATCTCCCACATCAATGTCGGCGAGGGTTTCTATGTGGTCTGTGATATCGAATACTCCTTGATATTCACTCCGCTTCTTCACTAGCTTTGCAGCAGCCTTAGCAAGTGTTTTGGTGGGAGCTATCCCGATGGACACAGGGATGCCGACCCATCTTTTTACGGTCTTCCTGATAATTCTTCCATACTCAGTGAGGTTCTCAGGAATGCCGGTGAGATCTAGAAAAGCCTCATCTATTGAATAGACCTCCATCTCGGGAGTAAAGGTAGCAAGTGTCCCCATTACACGGGCAGACAGATCGCCATATAGCGGGAAGTTAGATGAAAAGACGTGCACTTTGTTTTTTGCGATGAGAGTTTGACACTGATGCAGAGGTTCTCCCATCTTAATGCCTAATGCCTTAGCTTCGTTTGATCTGGCTATGATACACCCATCATTGTTTGAAAGTACGACAACCGGTTTACCATCAATAGAAGGGTTAAAAACACGTTCGCAGGATGCATAAAAGTTGTTGCAGTCTACCAGAGCAAAGATCTGTTCCATTGATCACACCTTGTGGATTACGTAAGAAACGACTCCCCACACCTCCACCTGCATGCCGTCCGTTATCTCGATAGGCTTAAACTGAGAATTTTCAGCCAGGAGGAAACATCTGCCATCTATGTGGTTATACCTTTTCACTGTAAAGTCGCCATTGACCATGGCAATCACCACATTACCCGATTTTGGTTCCAAAGCTCTGTCTACGATGAGGATATCGCCGGTATGAATACCCGCCCCGGTCATCGAATCTCCTGCAACTCGGACAAAGAATGTTGCAGACGGATGTTTGATGAGAAACTCATTGAGGTCGAGATTCTTTTCAATGCTGTCTTCTGCCGGTGAGGGGAATCCAGCAGATATGCCTACAGAGAAGAGGGGTATCTTGAGGCTAGACTTGCTTTCGAAGCCCCAGATTCCTGTAACACGCAATTCGTTTTTTTCTGAGATTTTTGTCACAAGCAGGAGATACTAACACCACGGGAGTTGACTGTAAAGGAGAGCGGGGGAAGAGATCTGGATAACCGTGCAAAGCTCCTGTGCATGGACAACTTATCATTATTTGATGTACAACCCAGTATATCAGAAGAGGAACGAATAATGTGCGGCCGTTTCATCCAGATCATTGACCCAGAGCAGATCGAGGTAGGCTTCTCAGAGTTGGAAGTGGACGAGGAGGCTCTGAGTCACTTTACCCAGAGCTATAACGTCACGCCCACGAAAGATATTCTGACCGTGATTAATACCCCTACGCCGAGGCTTACCCTCACTCGTTGGGGACTTATACCTTACTGGGCAAAAGATAAGAACATCGGGAACCGGTTGATAAATGCCAGGGCGGAGACGCTTACACAGAAACCGTCTTTTAAAGAGCCACTCAAACGAACCAGGTGCATCATCCCGGCAATGGGGTTTTATGAATGGGATACTGCGAATAAGACAAGGACGCCTTACCTCATCAAGCTAAAAAGCGGAAAGCCCATCGTCTTTGCTGGGCTTTGGGATAGGTGGCGTGATAAGGAAACCGGAAATACGATCATCTCAAGCACGATCATCACCACGGAAGCAAATTCACTGATCAAAAAGATCCATGACAGGATGCCTGCTATCCTATCTCCTGATTGCTTCAAGTCGTGGCTGAGTTCACAGAGAGAAGAGGAAGCTGCCTTGCTGAATTGCCTTAAGCCTTATCCTGCCGAGGAGATGGAAGCATATGAAGTCTCGAAACTTGTGAACGATCCTCGGAATGATTCTCCTGAAATCATGGAGCACGTTTTGAGATGATTATTCCCTCTTCAATTTAACTTCTTTCCAAGTCCCAGCCCCTGATTTTTTTCTATTTTTATCGATGGAGCCTTTGCAGAACGCATCGTTTGACCGTCATATGAAACATACCGGTGCATCTGCATCTTATCGTATTGCTTGTCATAGGATACCATGTAGCGAACACCCTTCGATTCAATCACTGCATATTTATTGCCGCCGAGTTCCTCGATCTTTGTATAATAGCCTTCCACAGCCCTTTCTCTTGGGAAGTCAACCTTAAGCCCCCTATCTTGCATGCGCTGGCAGTAATTGAATTCTTCCGGAGTAAGTTTCCGGTCGGGTGTCGATATGCCTTTTTCTCCCTGCTTCTCCTGAGAAACTTGTTGTTGTATTTCCTTCTCAGGGGTTCTGCTCCGCTTGGCATATCCCAATTCCTTTCCATCATAGGCTACATAGTGGTGCATCTGCATCTGGTCGTATTGCTTCTCATAGGGTATCAGGTAGCGATTCCCCTTGGTTGGATTAGCATGGGTATCGATAACTGCATATTTCCTTCCGCCAATCTCTTCCACTCTCGTAAAGTATCCGGCTACAGATTTATCTTTGGGTAATTCAACTTGAATGCCTCTTTCCTTCATTTGTTTGACATACTGTTCCTGGTCTCTTTGCTGTTGCCATTCCTGGGCCTGGATGCGTCTTTCTTCGTGAGTCATAACCCTCTCAGCCTCGATGACTCTGTTATCCACTTCAATGCCCCTGGGCAGTCCATAATCAACAACCAGACTCTTAGGCCGTTCTCTGCTCATGACTCTCTGCAGGTCTTCAAAGTTCCTGAATTCATCCTTGCCGTAGTACATGGTCACATTTTCTCTATGTCTGCTCATGGCAACATATGCAGTATGCTTATCAAAATGACGTGAGCCGAGCACAAAGGTATGGTCAAGTGTTGAACCCTGTGTCTTATGCACGGTGGCTGCATAGCCGTGATCGAAATCTTTATACATGCTGGTATCGATAGCGACCCTGTCGCCTTTATCGAGTTTGACGGATATGGCTCCCCGGTTGATGCTCTCTACTGTACCGAGAGAACCATTCCTTACGCCTAAAGAATGCTCGTTCCTGAGGAATATAATCCGGTCCCCGGTGCAGAAATTTCTCTCTCCTTTTTCGGTCATGAATGTGTGTTCGTAGCCACGAAGTTCTCCGTGCATTTTTCTGTGTTCTCTTGCCCCCTGATTAAGTTCATTTACGTCCTTGTTTGTGTAGGCCATCATGAGGCTGGTCTCGTGTTTCTGTTTTGAAAGTTGTTGTTGATCCGCCCATTCTTTCAGCATCTGATCCTTGGCGTCCTGCCTGGTCTGGAGTTCATGGATATGACTATGGTCGTGGTACATTTCCAGGGCTTTTTCTGCTTGTTCTTTGTTGCCTGAGAATTCTACGGTTGCCTGTTTCTGCCAATCAACATGTTGTCTTCTCACTTCTGCAAGTTCCACGTATCCGGTTCTCTGGATAATACCTCTGAATGATCCTCCTGCCTCGATTGACTGAAGCTGTTCATTGTCTCCCACAAGGATCACTTTTGCTCCTGTATCATGGGCGTGCTCTAGAATCTTATGCATCTGTCTTGTTCCAACCATACCTGCTTCATCGATCACCAGGATCTGGTCTTTGTTGAGTAGATTTCTCTCATTTTCCCAATCATCCAACTGCCTGAAGATGGTTGTGCTTTCGATGCCGCTTTCATTCTGAAGGCCTTCTGCTGCGATGCCCGAAAGTGCAAGGCCTCTTACCCGATATCCTCCTGCTTCATATGCTTCTTTGACAGCTCCAAGGGTGTAGCTTTTCCCTGTTCCTGCACGACCGATCATGACGGAGATATCATCGCCCTCTGCGATACTTCTGAATGCCTTTTCCTGCTCCTCGCTCATGGTGTAGTTTTTCGCTGTCTGGTTGATGATAGCCTGCTCCAGGACGTGACCGTTTGAAGATGTCATGACTCTCGCATTATCGAGCATGGTCTTCTCGCTCATCATCATTGTGCGGGTAGAGAACAGGTCTTCCCCTTTCTCGTTTTTCCCGATCTTGATGAGCTCTTGACTGTTCTCAAGGGCAGAGAAAACACGGTTGAACTGATCCGCATCTGCGCTGTGCCGGAAGGCAAAATCCATGATGTCTTCCCGCTTGAACACGGCATCGTAATGCCCAACGAGCTTCAAGGCTTTTATCGGATCGTTGATAATACGTTCTCCGTTCTCGCGGCATATCCTCTGGTACTCTTCGAGGCGATCAAGTCCTCGGGTTTCTTGCAGGTGGAGGTAACCTTTGGGCAGGTATTTTGCTGCTATCCCGATCTTCGATGTCGGCTCAAGGTCAATGCCTCTATCTGCAAAGCTTCTGTGGTCTACTTGGATATCGTGACCTGCTTCCAGCAATTTCCGGTTCTGGATATTCGCCCACTCTTCCCGCCATTTCAGGAGTTCTGCTTTATCATTCCATGCGGTTACTTTTTTACCAAAGCCATCCCTGGTAACTTCTCTTGTTGTAAGCATAATATGAACATGAGGATTTTTATCACTCTTATGGATGCAGATGTCGGCTATCATGCCTCTGTCCACGAATTGACTCTGTGCATATTCCTTTACGAGGGCTACCTGTTGTTCGAAGTTCAGTTCCTTGGGAAGAGCTAACTCGACTTCCCGGGAGAGGCGTGCATCTTTTCGTTTCTCGACTCTTTCGACTTCATTCCAGAGGGTCTGCCGGTCTTTCAGTCTCTCCGGTGCATTTTCCGGAAGGAGGATCTCTGCATAGGCGAGGTCCTTTTTCTTCGTATAGTCGAATGTCATGTCCAGGCGTTCATCATAGAGCTTATCCCGCGAGCGGTAGGCTGCTGCGGAAACGGCGCATTTGCCTCCACCTCTGCTGATTATTTTAACTTGGATATGATAACACGCCATTTAATGCCTCTTCCTCAGCTTTAGCACCGAGCGCATATGTCGCTTGCGACATGTATGTGCGCCTTTCCTTCGTAAAGTTTTTGGCCCTTCGGTCTGCTCATGCATGGGGATTGCCTCGTACGTTACGATAAATCCCGATACGCTACCGGGCTCATGAAAAACCTTGGTGTGCTCTCGCTTGACATCTAACCTCACATAAATTAAAACATAACAACATTTGTATTTATATTACTTTGAGAGGGCAGAATGCAACCAAAAAAGACAGATTCACTCACAAAACTTCTGCAGAAAAAACAGAAGATCGAACAACAGATTTCCAATGCCAAGACCCGCCTGAAGAAAGTGGAACGGGCCGCAGACACGCGGAAGAAGATCCTCATCGGAGCTTACTTTCTCGAAGTCAAATACAAGGGCAAAGAGGAAGAGCTCATCAAGATCATGGATGGCTTCCTGGTCCGTGATAATGACCGGGCTCTCTTCGGCCTTCCGCCAAAGGGGTAATGATTCTCTAAAAGTTAGCTAGTCGAATAATACAGCCTGTTTCGGCCTTATTCTTCCAGCTCCGGGTATTTCCTTTTTCTTGACCTTTATTTTGTGGGTTGAGGCAATCGTATTTTGCATATCTGCTGCTGATATTTCGTACTTCCTGACGATTTCGAGAAGACCGTCGAGGTAGTCTTCGATGACATGTCCCTCTTCTGTCGATTCATAGCGATACGTTTCTATCATATCGCCAAGACAATCGGCTATCGCTGCCTTGATATCCAGAATGGCCAATGGCTTTAGATCACAACTCACTTTGCTTAGGAAGTCATTGAGCTTCTGGGAAGGAATCTCATAATTGAATATCTTTTCATAGAGGTCACCGATACCGGAAACATATTCATAGGGTTCATCCTCCGTTGAAATGGAAAGGATGTCTTTATATTTTTCTTCAATCTGATGGTAAAACTCGGAGAAAGGGTCCCGTGAACGTTTTGATCTGCTTGTGCAACTCTCATCGTTCTGTTCCTTCTTCTGAATGATAGCTCCCATTGAATAACTCCTCAAACTTAAGCTTTCCCAAAACATTTTTCCTGAACCCCTTCACAAAGCCCTGAGGGGTTTCAGAAAAATGATTCAAAAGACTGCGGAGCCATCCATTGATAAACTTGAGATTTCATGAGCCCCTGGAGCGCTGCAAGCCTCATGACAATGGATTTTTCCATTGGCGTGAGGCTTATCGAAGCGAGTGAAGGGGGCGATAATTTAAAGAAATCAGGGCCACAAAGTGGTCCTTCCTACTGTTGTCTCAAACACAAATCGAGATAAGATCTCAGGCGACCTTGCCCCCGGGTCTCCATGGAGACCCGGGGGCAACTTTGATTTTATACTGACTGCAGCTTGTCACATCCGGCAATCTTGTTAATCTCGCAAACTAAATCCATGCGTTTGAACCGGATATGCATGTTTCCGTTTTTATGCCATGTGCATTCAAAGTATTCTGTTTCTGTTTGCCATTTCATTTCCCTCATGGCGTCTCTGATTCTTGTGAGAAGATTACCCGGGTACTTTGGCATACCTGCACCATCCAGCAGATGAAATATCTTGTCCATGTCCCATAAACTGTCTTCTCTGTAGCTTGAGAGGGTTGTCCAATACTTGTTATGGTCGATTATTCCCGGGATGATGGCTTTTTCTTTCAGGGCAGTTCTCTGGTTGGTCTTGAGTCCGGTCCTTTGCGGCCTCAAGAAGTTGAATACGTCTTCAATCATCTGCTTTTTAAACTCATCCCCCCGGGTAATAAAGGAAAACATCAGCTTGTGTATATTCTCCTCTGTAAATTCGGGTACGTTTCCATCAGAAAGCTGCTTCTCGATACTCGAAATTTCTCTGGCCGGAAGAAGGTTCTTGATCCGTGAAAAGAGGACCTTCCAGCAGTTAATCCGTACACCCTTCCTTGAGTCCTCTTTATCCCTTTCAGGGTCGTATAAATCCATATCATAACGGCCTATCTTGCATGGGAAGAACCGTCCCCCTATGATCTTCTCATAGAGTCCTTTTATCCTGACGAGCCTTGCATAAGCCTCATCCAGATCGGCCAACATTTGCTGATAGGCGGTAACGAGATCACTGGTTTTCATTTCAGTCAAAAGATCATTCATGGATATTCCTCCCTTTAAATTATTGGCCTCCAGGGAGTTCCTCCCCAAAAAACCAATTTTTCCCTGACCCCTTTCACAAAACCCTTAAGGGGTTAGGAAAAAAGGATGATAAGGTCGCGAAGCCACCTTGAATAATCCTTGGCATCCTGGATGCCTCTGAAGCGTTGCAAGCAGCATGACAACTCCGTTGGCAGGACGCTTTGATAGCAAGTGAAAGAGGCTAGGCACTGTTTTCCCGGAATTAAAGCTAACAGCATAAAGCGGACGCGGCGCATGCGCCGCGTCCGGGAGCAGGGGAATTACCCATGCCCTACTTCATCCTCGTGGTTCTCTTCTTCTTGCCTACCCATGATGTAGTTGACTGCTTTCTGGGCCTGGGCAGCGGCCAGGACAACGAGCTTTGAATCCTTGCTGATAGAGTCCCTCCACCCTTGGATATATGCCGCTGAGTTCTCAATGGTGGCATGGGCAATACCGGTGATTGCGCACAGGTAGGCAGCCCCCATCTCGGCTATAAGCTCTTCCCGTGCGTAGTTCTTCGATCCGAAAGGTGCTGGTGTGGTCAAGGTCTCCCGGTTGAGTCGAGTTTCTAAGCCTGTGCTGTGGGTTGCCTCATGGAATAGTACACTAAAATATTCCTCCTGGTTCACGAATGCAGACCTATTGGGCATCTTTATCAGATCCTCTACAGAGTTATAGCAGGCCTTTGTGAATCCGTGCTTTATCTCAGGCCTTCCCTTATATCCTTCTATAATAGCCTCAGCTTCGGCTATGGGGTCCGTGTGTGTCTCTTCCTCTTGCTCAGGATAGGTGATCCCTTCACACTGCAGGGCATTGAATACCCGGTAATACTTTAAGAAGGGGATGTTCTTCTTTTCCAGTTGGCTGGTGTCCTTGTTTACTTCATCCACTTCTTTGAAGTTCCAGAAAACCACGATGGAGCTTTTCTCTCCCTTCTTAATGGTCCCTCCGAGGGTCTTGGCCTGGTTGAAGGTGAGCCAGTAAGGAGAGGCATAGCTGGAAGCAAGGAGCAACCATACATTGATCCCTCGATACTTCTTGCCGGTCACCAGGTTAAGGGGAAGCCGGATCTTGCTAGTCCAGGGTTTTCTCCAGGGGATAACACCAGCACATAAATGTTTTAGAATCTGCTCGGTCACGATCTCGAATACGTTTGCCATTGGTCTTTCCTCCTCTAATAAATTAATTTACTTTAGGTAAACCCCCGGCTCTGCCGGGGTGACTCGCCGGAGTTTGACAATTCCGGGAATATTGAAGAGCCTCCTAACTGTGAACCGCTCAAAGTTTACAGAAGTGGAGGCAAAACATGGAAGATGAGCAGAGTCTAAGGCACACCAGGTGGGAATGCAAGTATCATGTTGTATGGATACCGAAATATCGAAGGAAGACGCTGTATGGGCAGTTGAGGAAGTATCTTGGTGAGGTGATGAGGAAACTTGCCATACAGAGGGAGAGCATGGTTATCGAGGGACATCTGAAGCAGGACCATATACACATGCTGATATCGATCCCGCCGAAGTATTCGGTATCCCAGGTGATCGGGTATATCAAAGGGAAGAGTGCGATACATATAGCTCGGGCATACATGGGGCGAAGGAAGAATTTTACGGGTCAGCAATTTTGGGCCAGGGGCTACTATGTGAGTACAGTAGGGTTGGACGAGGAAGTAGTCCGGTCATACATCCAGAAGCAGGAGCAAGAAGACCAGCGACTTGAGCAGATGAACATGTTCAGCTAGAGACAAAGGCAATCGGGTAAAACCGCTTTGAGCGGTTCATGATTTACACAAACCTCCGGCTTTGCCGGAGGTCATGATTTTTTTCAACCCGTTCACCCCTGATTCATGGGTTGATAAAAATCGGAGATAAAAGACCGCGAAGCCTCCTTGTAGAAAGCCCCTGAAACGTTGCAAGCAGCGTGACAACGTATTCTTGTTGGCGCGGTGCTTATAAAGCGAGAGAAAGGGGCGCGAATTGCTTATGAAAGATCTTTGAGCCTAAATTGTTCTGTATACATCCTTTATGCTTTTATGCCCGCATCCGCCGGTTACCCGGCGGACGCGGCGTTGTCAAATATTTTTGCTTTCAAGAACCTCGGATAAGTAATGCTCTCCGAAATGCAGATCTCTCTCGATGCCGAGTCCCATCACCTTTACACTTTCAAGTTCATCAAGAGAGAAATATCCCAGTTCAGCGTATAAGGGATTACCTAGATTCACGAAGCCAAAGAACATCCTTTCCTCCGGATCGTACTCGGTTGCATACCAAGTGGCAGCGGACATAGGGTGAAAGAACTTGGCGATTATTTTCACCTGGTCCTTCGGTTTCCCATCGGTCTCGTAAAGCCTCGGAAACTGATTGATCAACTCAACTGTTAAAAGCTTCATAAAGCCCTCCTTTGATTTGGTCTAATGCGCGAAAACAACATTTTTCCTCCCTCCCCCTTTCACCTGAGATTGAAGGGAGAGGGAGGAACGACCGAAAGAAAGGCTTTGTTTCCTTCCTTAAAGAAGCCATCGAAGCGCTGCAAGCGGCATGACAGGTTTATCAGCCTGGCGGGACGCTTAGAAGGCGAGCGGAGAAGGCGTTACAATCCATTTCAGGATTATTTTAGCATTATTATGTATACAGCCAAGATTGACCATATAATCAAATAGCTCATAGTGGTCTGTGCAAGTGGTCTCTGCCCCACACATAGAGATTTTCGAATAAAACCTGCAAAATTAACAAAACACTGTCTCTTGTACTTCATTCGTATTTTTCTTCTTGACTCAATCAAGATAGGGTGCCCCTATTATTTTCCAAAGGGATAGTCATGGACGCAGGATGTAAGGGTTTTTTACGCGACGTCGCAATCTACTTCCGCGACTTTCTGGAAACTGACTTCCACAAGCGACGTTTACCGAAACGATCCGTTCAACTCCGGAATCAGGACAATCTATTGGTCGGCATCAAACTCGACAAATATCCCGCATTTGTTGAGATAGTCTGGAAGCTTATTCGTGGAGGATTTAGCCGATCCATCCTAAAGCAGATTTCAAAGGGAAGTTACCGGGCATTGATACCTGCCTCCCTAGTTGCATTGGTTGAAGCCCAACTTAAGAGAGTTAGCTCTGAAACTCTTGATTCAATCGCCACAACCCTTGCTAAGGAGGCCAGACGCCTCGGTAAAGCACATAAGGAAGAATATGACAGGGCTGTTGAAGCGCTCCTTTCCATTGCTGGAACCCTTGTTAATGCACAGGTCGTCAAACCTCTTGTAAGCAGCCTTGCCAAGCCGCTTGCAAACTTGGCGGTCAGCGATGAAAACCTTACCTATCTGTTGGAAGAGGAGTTAACAGCCGTCCTTGTCCGGCCACTCGATGAGATTATTGCCATCATTGTACGTGAAATAATTGCCGGTGAGGAGGCCGATGCAGAAGCCCGCTTTGCAACACAACTTCAGCTTGAAGAGGTCAGGGGCACCATCAAAGGTTTCTTCGAAACCTATCAGGCTGCCGATCTGTATCTGGAACTATTCGAGCTTGTCCGTAACAAGGGAATGCTTGAAGGTCAGGATGTCTATCTTTACTTCGGAGAGATAAGCTACAGTAATACTAGGTTTCCGCTTTTTTATATCCCTATCGACTTGCTCCGAGAGAGAGAGACACTCGTTGTAGAGTTTGATCCCCATGTATTTATCAACAAGAAGGCACTCGATTTCATTGTCCAGGAGTACTGCAGGGAGACGGAGAAAAAAGGAAGTCTCTCAAGCGTTACCGAACGAATCATTTATCTATCTAACCAGGGAGATGGTTTCCAGATTCTCGTACAAGAAGTCTTCAATGAACTGATCAGTTACTTTGCCGCCGATGCTAAAATAGACATTGGGTCAGCCAAATCGCAGATTGCAAAAAGTAAGTTTATCAATATCAGTAATGCCACCAGTTTCGCTCTTTTTGAAAAATCTGACGAAGCCGTAATTAACGACTATGAAGAGATCCTCCGTCAGTTAGCCCTTGACGAGAGTGAACTAGGGGGTGCTTTCGAGCGGATCATCCAGGACTTCCTTGAAAAGGAACCTGTTTCCTTCATGTCGAATGTTCATGACGAGTGGGATGCAACAAGCACTGATGACAAACTGGTGGCTTCTTCGCCGATAGCCTTGAATGAGGAACAACGCCAGATACTCATAGCGGTAAAGAGGGACGGGTGCAACTATATCACTGTCCAGGGGCCACCAGGCACCGGTAAAAGTCATACCATTACCGCTATCGTCTGTGATGCAGTTCTGAACAATAAGTCTGTTCTAGTGCTTTCTGACAAGAAGGAAGCCCTGGATGTAGTCGAGGACAAGATTACAGAAACGCTGAATCGGGTACGGCATGACAAGAACTTCCAAAACCCGATCCTACGTCTTGGCAAGACAGGAAGCACCTATGCCCAGATTCTTTCGAGCGCTGCAATCACAAGTATCAATGATGCCTATCGAGCCCTTAAAAGCAAGCACGGAGAACTAGAGAAGAACATAACCAGTTCAATTGCATCTCTTAAGGAAGAGATCGAAGCAGAGATACTCAGCGGTGGCGATATCAGTCTTGATGAGATTAGTGAACTACTCGACAGTGAAGTGTGCATGTCTGACAAGCCTCTCCTATGGGATACAGAAGAGTTGTCCCGCCATGTTGCTGCACCTGGCGATCTCGATGAACTACGGCGGATTGTAATCGACCTCTGTGAGACATTAGGCGCAGATGGGGGTAACATTCCGAACTCATTTCCGAGACTCTGTTTTGACATGGGACTGAAACCTACCGGTGACGTCCGTGTACTGTCCCGGTTCGGTCAACACTGTGGCATGTTGTTGGTAGGAGTTGCAAAGTTAAATGATCACTACGACACAGATAAACTTCTTGAGCAGTTTGGGGGCATGGAAGATAACAAGATTGAACCACTCAAGGGAATCCATACCGACTTTGTAGCACTGAAAGCAGAATTCCTCGGCAGCCTGAAGTGGTGGCGGAAAAATACTATCAATGCTCGGTTTCGGACACTGTTCCCCAACTCTACTTTGACTAAGGCACATGGATCGCTGCCGATCATAGCACGGACGCTTGAAATGCTTAATAAAGCCTTCCTTATCAAAGCGGCGATTCCCGCAACTGATAAACCATATGATTTTGCGGCAACTCTTTGGAGCGTTGTGCATGACTCAGAGTTTCATGGTGAAATGGAGCGGTTTGCTCGGCTTACCGACGACCTGCACTACATTGAGGAGCGAATCAAAATCTACCCGGTAACACTGAAAAAGCTTGGCATCCAGGAAGTTTCAATCACTTCGCTATGCCGAAGCAAGCTCGCAGCAATGCCACAAGCAGAGTTTGACGAACTGGTGGGATACATTGCATTGAGGCAACGACTTGAACAGAAATTCCGAGGACTAGGCACTGTTGGTTATGCCGCAAGAAAACGCCAAATCGAAAAACTAATTACCATGGAGATGACATATCGTCTTGACGGACGGGTTATCGACTTCTATCAGAATAATCAGGCGACAGCAAAGTCCCTGAGGACCATCATTCAGAAAAAACGCCGTTTTCCGAAGGACGAATTCGAGAAGCTCAAGAATGCATTTCCCTGCATACTTTCCGGCATAAGGGACTATGCGGAATACATCCCGCTTCAGGCAGATATTTTTGATCTGGTCATCATTGACGAGGCATCACAGGTAAGCATTTCCCAAGCTTTCCCGGCGTTGCTACGTGCACGCAAGGTGCTGGTTCTCGGCGACAAGAAACAGTTCTCCAATGTAAAGGCTGCTCATGCCAGATCTGAAACCAATAACGAGTATTTGAACCACCTGCGAGCAAGCTTTATTGCCTGCGTGTCGAGTGATGAAGGCAAATTGATACGTATAGAGAATTTCAACATCCGCACTTCAATTCTTGAATTTTTCGAATTCATTAACAATTTTACTATACAACTGAACAAGTATTTCAGAGGCTACCGAGAGATTATTTCCTACTCCAACCGTTACTTTTATAAGAACAGCCTGCAAGTGATGAAGATACGCGGGAACATCATCGACGATGTGCTTGCCTTCAGTTTCATCGACCATGACGGGAAAAATGAGCCTGTTGCGAACACTAACCGCCCAGAAATCGACTTCATTACTACTGAGCTGCTACGTCTGAAGGCAGTAGGGTTTAAAGGAACCGCCGGGATTATCACTCCGCATACCAACCAGCAGAAATTAATTATGGAAGCCATAAACAGGCTTTCCGAACGGGACTGGCTCTATGACAATCTGCGGCTCAAGATTATGACCTTCGATACATGTCAGGGCGAGGAACGGGATATCATTTACTACTCTATGGTAGCAAATCCGGCTATTGACCGTCTTTGGGGCATTTTCGTCAAGGACCTTGAAAAGGTCGATGTCGAAGAGAACGGTAAAATCAAGGCACAGCGTCTCAATGTTGGCTTCAGTCGGGCCAAGGAGACAATGCATTTCGTCCTTAGTAAGCCACTTGACCAATACAGCGGTTCGATTGGCATAGCGCTTCGCCATTACTGGGAAGAGCGTCGGGTAGCCCAGCAGGAACCTACCAGCGAGGATGTAGATCCGAAGTCTCCAATGGAACGGGAAGTCCTCGGTTGGATTCTCAACACGCCTCTCTGGCAGGAGAACCGTGCCAGTGGCTCCATTTCACTGATCCCTCAGTTCAACATCGGCAGATATCTGAACCAACTCGACCGGACGCATACTTACAAGCATCCGGAATACAAAGTCGATTTTTTGCTGACTTACAGAGATCCTGCCGGTTCGAAGCATCGTATTATCATCGAGTACGACGGCTTCAAAGAGCACTTCATCAACCATGAGTGGGTTCTAGCTCATAACTACAATCAGTACTACAGCGAAGAAGATGTATACCGACAGAAGACAATCGAGGGATATGGCTATAAGTTCCTGCGTATAAATAGGTTCAACATTGGGAAGGACCCTGTTGTGACGCTTGAAAAACGACTTCGGGCTCAGATCGAAGAGAGAGATGAGACCAATTGGGTTCTTAGCGGAGTACTCGAAACAATAGACGGTCTTCGCACCAATGAGGTAAAAGAATGCCCAAAATGCAAGGAACTTAGGGATATAGACGAATTTAGAGATCCATCTCTGATAAAGGGAATCGGAAGAATTTGTATCACCTGTAAGGGGATGAAAAAAGAGACTCTCCAGAAGGCTTCGGGTCTGTCCGCCCAGCCCACAAAAACCAAGTGTCCCAAATGTGGATCAAATATGGTGCTCCGTCGTGGCAAATTTGGCCAATTCTATGGTTGCAGTCAGTTCCCTCGTTGTAGGGGAACGAAAAATTATAATAAAGTACAAACGGTTGAGGATAGAAGTACCCATTTAGATAAATCAGATTTAGTCAGCGTTTCTGCTGAACCAATCAAAACAAAAACAGAACCAAAGTCCGATGAACTACACAAACCTTATCTAAAAGATGAATCACTTAATATCTATGTTGAAGTATGTAAAAATAAATCATCAGAGAAATATTTTATTGTTAAGAAGGATATAAATAACAATAAAGCAACAATGATACTTCCTTCTGGTGAGGAAATGACATTAAAAAAATCACTATTTGATGAACTAGAAGAATATAAATTATCCGTACTCATAGCTGACAATCTTATTACTCAAGAACAACTTTCTGCTTATAAAAAATATATTAATGATGATGCTACCAACCCGCCAATAGTGTTAACGAAGGAGCCAGCATACTTAAAAAGTTATAGGGAAGAGCTTAATAACCCTAACTCGTTACCATCTCGAATGCTTTATCATGTGAGAGAGGCAAGAAAAATAACTTGGACTGACTTGAAGGATGTTCTTACAGACAAATATGGTTATCGTGACAGCGGCAGTTATTCAGCCTCTCTAAGGGTTTTGTACATTGATGGATACATAAAAATAGATGGTAAAGGTGATAATAAATTTATATCATCATCATAAGCAAAATATTAAGTGTAGAATTCAAAGTGTGAGCTATACATACCCGTACTCTGAAAAACTTATGATTTATCTGAGTGTAAAGTGCTTATAGCTCTATACACACATATCTGATTGCATGGTGGTGATAATTATCAAAAGATATATTCAATCTGGGTAATCCGTTTAGTCTGGCACAAAATCTATAACTTAACAGTATAATTCCTTGCACTTAATAGATATCAGGATATACTGTAATCGTACTATGGATAACAATGGTTATAAACAGTAATATTGCAGCATAGCAATTGGTCACTCAGAAGGGCAGCGATAGCAGAAGCAGAGGATTAAAGAAATCGGAGGAATCTCTAATGAAACTCATGCTCACATCATTCGGCATTGAGGATCCCCAAGGCAGCGGTTCAAGGGGGAACTCTGTATTTCACAGGATGCCACCTGTCTCGTTTCGTTTAATTAATGAGGAGTTCATGCCCGATTACGAACTCCTTGTCCTCTGCGATCAAATTGTAATGGATGAGATGTCCTTTGCGCGTTTGGTCGAGAATCCTGCACGTGCTTACTCAGGCGTGGCAGATACCTTCCGTGAATTGATGATCGAAGGCCGCATTGAACTCGTCGATTTCGCGTCAATCCTCCGAGGCAAGTCTGATCTGCTCGAAAAAATGTTAGAACACGACATGGATGTTCTCGATCAGTGGGTCATACCCTTAAGGGAATCATTGACCACGTGGCGGCATTTTGCCGATATGTCTATACAGGTCTGGCGTGATCAATGTGAATTCCTTTCTCTGCACGATGATCACCTCTCGGGCCACGATATGCATGCACTTCACCACCACAGGGCAGTGTTGATGCATGAGATCGGTCACATGGTGCATGGGGTGATGGGAAATGCACATTACCTGTCTGACATGGTTGACACCGCTCTCTCCTCTTCTGAAAAGCGAAAACAAAAAGACTATCGCAGCGCGTTGCGGGAAGTTCTCCGTGCATATCTGGGGTATGTCAATGCCAACCTTGTCCTTTCGAATGAATTTCAGATCCCATTCCATGACTGGCTTGACTTCACCCCATTCTACTACACCAAGTTCCTTTCTATAGGTAAAGCTGAAAACCCAACAGAAGAGGGAAGGAAGCAGGTCGAAAAGCTGTTTACAGTGGCATTCCCTGAACTGGCTATAAATGATACACATGCTCTTCTGAAAGTTCTCAATGACAAACGAATACAGGACCTTCGCCAACTCATCAGCGATGCAGTGGCTGGAAGAGTTCAGTTCGATGAACACTTCGCTCGATCAGTACTGGCGGAAGTGCTCCAAACTGAAAGGAAGGTTACACGATTTCGTAATGTCCTTGGCTATGTTACACTACCTATAGGATTCGTTCCATTGATTGGCACGCCCGCACAGAAGGCTGTGGAGGAAACCATTGGCATTCCAGTTGCGCATAAGATGAAGCAGAAGCATCAGTGGTTCTATATGCTTAGTGAAGTGGTGGATTCACCACTGAATCAAGCCAACAAGGGGGACTAGCGCCGGGCTATGGAGACGGATGAAAGACCACAAAAGACAAGTCTCACTGCGATTCGCGAGGCTATGGCAATGCTCTCGGACTTGAGACGATCACTTGGCACTTCACCGGCAGGAAAGAGAATCCTTTGGATTGATGATCAACCGGCTAACAACCAACTCCCACACAGATTGCTGGATGATAGCGGAGCTTCAATCGTTATTGCGTTGTCTACAGAGGAGGCCACATCAATTCTCGAAAGATCAGAGTGTGCGATTGCCCTTGTGATTTCGGATATGAGTCGTGGAGATAACCAACTCGCAGGAATCGAAGTCCTCAAGTATCTGCAGAAATCTGAACTTCACATGCCCGTAATCATATACTCCGATAGTCCACTCGCAAAGGCACATTGTAAGGATATTCATAGACTCGGAGGTATTGGTCCACTCGTGGGGCCGCAAAGTCTCATCGAGTGTATCAAAGCTGTCCTCTCTACATCCAACCTCAACAAAGCCATCGACAGCGATGAGAAATAGCCGCGCTTCGCACGGTCTTTTCTTGCGCATCATAGCATACGTTATCCACTATGATGATCACTTCGATATTCGTCACGGTTTTGAGAAAAGCCGAAAATTGAACATCTTGTTTTAAATCATATGATAATCAGCCAAGGTGATCATCTCGCCTACTATGGCACAAACGGTTTCTATCGATAAGGTTTGTATACATATCGGATGCCTGGATATGGACTTCTTATGGAGAAGAATTTTTGTATAGTAATCTCATTAGGAGATCATTGTTTTTGGATATATTTTAAGGTTCTACTCAGCTAGAAAGAATCAATAATGTTCTGTCTAAGTGGTTGAAATAGAGCGTTGTATAATAACCCAACTTAAGAAGAATATTATGATGTGAATGACAACTCTATAAATTAACTTCGCCGCGCAATAATTGATGCCAAAATAGATATAAGACCGCCCAACATCACATATCCAATAATTACTTCAAGTGATACACATATTTCCCCAGCCATATTAATCGGAACAACATCTCCAAACCCTAGAGTCGTAAAAGTGACTATACTAAAATAATAAGGTGTAAATGGGGTTCGGTTGACATATTTGAGATGAGGACACATGTCAGCAATGACTTTTTTCCCGTAATCTGGAATCCAAGCTAACCAGGTAGGAAGTTCGTAGTTGGCATATAGAGAACCAAAAAACAATATTGCTAGAGTAGACCACATGATCCAACGCCAAGGAGTCCTGCCACAATCAGCAAGGATTAACCATATATTATATGATATTCTACCTATGTGACCTTCATTCCTAAGCTCTTCTAAATAATTTTGATCTTTAGCAAATCTTTCAAACCGAGCACTTCCATAACATCTGTCTAAACGAATTCCACGAAATTTACCTAAACGATTAAACTTCACATCAAAGACATTTGTTTTTTCCAGATTTGCTCCTTCTAAAATCGCTCCTGAAAGATCAGTCTTTGCGAGAAATGAGCCTGATAATTGAGCATTTGAAAGATCCGCTTTAACAAACTTAGCGCCGTTCAGACTAGCTCGATTCATTTCGATATCTCGCATATTCGTATAGTTGAAGTTAGCGCCATTAACATAAGCATGATTCATACGAGTTATTTGGGAACGGAAGGTGTAAGGGTCTATTTTTTGAAAATCAATCGGATGGCAATTTGAATAACCAAGATCCGCTCCGGAGAAATCAACTCCATAGGCTATTATATCATTCAGGATTGATCCCCTAAGTATAGCTCTATGAAAATTTGCTTCGGATAGATTTGAGCGAATAAGTTGTGCATTCTCTAGATCAGAGTTAGTAAAGCAGGCTTGATAAAGACTGGCGTTGCTAAAGTTCGAATATCTCAGATCGGTATTGTTAAAATTTGCTTTTTCACACTTGGCTTTTTCTAGGTTAGCTTCAGGCATATATACCGCTTCAAGATTTGCATTATTAAGGTTACAATGGCTTAGATTAATACCCCGCAAATATGAAGAGTATTTAATTACACTTGGTTCTTTCTCGGTTAAAAACGGGAATAGCTTCCCCTTAATTCTACGGAAAAAGCGTAAGCGCCAATCAGCAATATGGATGAATAACAGATGAATTTTAATATAAAGTCTGGGCTTCGAAAATAACTTATTGACGTCTTTTGATAATTCTTCCATTCCATGTTTATAAAATCGTGAGCCACCGATAAGATAGTTAATTAATTCTTCTCGTTCAGCATTACAGACAATATTTGTAGTGAGATCCGCCCCACTAAGATCAGGTATTATCGTTGGATTATCTTTCCTCCACTGATTCCAAACATCAACCCCTTTTCTCAGTATATCGATATGTTCAAGGATTGGCATAGTAAGTACTTATATTAAATTTAAATAAAATTTAAATAAAAAATAATATTCATATTCTAAAAATAAAGAACAGGAACATGTATGAATCATGTATAAGTTTCTAATATTTTTGTTATTTTTTAATGGTTGTTGAATTATTTTTAATCATCATAACCCGAACACTAAACAAGTATGATTCCATAGATCTATAAGATCAATTCGCTCACATGCAGAAACAGAGATTTCTTCGATAAATGATCGTGTTTGAGTATATCCAAAAACCGATGATCTGCTAAAGATATCTTTACTTTTCAGGCCCCATGCTTGGAGTAGCGATAATGGCACGAAAGATATGGTTCAAGTAATTTAACAGCATATTGCCTTACATTTCATATCCGGATATAGTGCAAAATTGCTTCGGCTAATTAGTATGTGAAGCAAACGTGCAATATAGTACGTTCGGCGGTAAGGAGAGGGATGGAAACACTTGACAAAATTTACAGCTTCGCTGTCTTTCCATTTCTCAAAACAAGAGACAAGGTGACTATCGGGGGGGTGTCATTTCGTTCGACTGACGATGTAGACGGTCTTTCCCTCGTGCAAGCCGCATGTGTGCGCGAAATTTCGGAAATGCTTTTCTTGCAGGACAACCTCCGCATAAAATCTGCGTCCTATGCGGTTATACCCTTTGTGGATCTAAGCCATTCGCCTGTTGATGTGCAGCATCTCACAAAGGTTCAAGCCGTCATTGCATACTGCTATGCTTTGCCACGTCACGAGTTCGGCGATCTCTTTCTTTCATCGGAGCACGCCAGCATAGCAATCCTCACGCCATGCAAGGTGCCAGCATCTCTCGTTCGTCCTGATTTTCATGTAGATATGATTGATTCTGAATCTAATCTGGAAGCTGACAAACATGATCAAGTCGAGGGTTATGCGGGATTATACAATTTTAAGCATCATTTTTGGGTGGCTAAGGGTTCACGCCTTTATGGCCCAAAGCCCCAGCTGACTCTTAATCATTCACAGGACTTGAGCTTTGACCTCGCTTGTCTTGCCGATGGAAGGATAGACTACAGATTACTGAGAAAATTACTTGAAAAACCTGAAACATCATCATCTTTGCGCATCTTTACTGCGCTCCGCTGGTTCAATGAAGCCAACAACGAAGCAAATGATCAGCCCGCGGCAATTGTAAATCTTTCTATTGCTTTTGAAGCGTTGTTAAGCTTGCCCATAGATGAAAAGACTGATCGTTTGACCGATGCTATTTCGTTGCTATTGGGAAGAATTCCACGATTAGCCATCTGGGCACGGCAATTCTATGACGCCCGATCCCGAATCGTGCACGAAGGCCATGCCCGGCAGTTGCGCTTTGTCGCCACGGATTCACAAAAGAAAAGCGAAGGTCCATTATATCAGTCACTCCTTTCATACGGTCGCCAGATATTTCAGCTTTGCCTTGGCACGCTTCTGACTGGTGCGGAATTGGCCGAGAATGCTGGCCTAGAGGATAAACTGATTACAAATCAAGAGCGTTTTCAGAAGATTTGTATAATACTATCGGACGAGAAGACTGGAACGAGTGAACGTTTAGAGCTTATTGGGCCAATCGTGGCAGCTATTAAGCAATACAAGTATGTTCCAGAGAGTAGCCTGCAAGTCGAGACGATGATCGGTGCCACCCGCTTGGCGGCAAAAGCTCTTCTGGAGGAAAAAGAGTTGGCCTCGCAGGAACTCATAAAACAACTTAGGCGATTTTCCACATCAGAGCGAACGATCGATCATTTCCCAGAACTTGATGCATTGCAGAGACTCCACAGTATTCTTGAGACCAAATCTGTTCCGATGGAGCTGGGGTGCGGTGAGCCTGTTAGGGAATTAGTGGGGGTTGTATGGGACTATGTTTTCATGCATTACTTTTGGATCAAGGATCGCCTTTCGGATAAAGGCCAGAACTCTACGTGAACATGGAACTGCAGAACCAAGCGGTGCACCGAATCGTCGATAAATCCGGCTTCCTGTGCCTTCATGTTATCGAGCCAGTCAGGTGAGTAGCATGGCCCGGAAAGCATTACCAACGTCCAGAAGAGCTGCTATTTGGCATGCACACGACCATCGATGTATCTATTGTACAGAGTTTGTTACTTTTGCTGACCTTGATATAGATCATGTTATCCCCTCTTACCTGAAGGAACAACCAGAGGAATTGGCAAAATTGTTGGATGAATATGGGCTTGATAACGAATTTGATGTAGATAGCCTGCTTAACCTTGTTCCATCTCACCGGCACTGTAATCTCCAAAAGAAAAGTCAGATTCTACCGAAAAGCAGGGCTATTCACTTTTTGTCTATCGCTGAGAGTAAATTCAACAAGGCATGTAAAATTGAACTTGAAATTAAGGAACAAATACAAAAAGATAAATTTATGATCCTTTTACAAGTTGCCTTGGATGAAGGTCGTATTTCACGTGATGAGCTTAACTCGCTAATTGTTGGTTATTCTGGATCTCAGAACATGTTCGAAGTCCTTACAGCCCTTCCATTTGTTGATTCCGAACTAAAAGGATTTATTTCATCGACTGATATTGACTCCTTATATGACCGACCGATTTTACCAAGGTTTCAAGGGCTTGATTATTTGACTATGGCAAGAGGAACCTGGTCTGATGAAGAAAGCATTAAAGTTTATACTTGTCGTGAATGGGTCGAAGCTATTCGTGATGGCTACCATGCACGTTCTACTTATGATATTAAAGAGGAGACATTCTTCAAGAACGTCTATTCTCTTGTCGTTGCTCTGGCCCAGGCGAAGGTTCCTAGAAAAAGGTTTATTTCGGATTTAAATGCAAGTATCTCGAATTTTAACCTCCTACCGGTTACACTGTTACCTGATCTAAGCGGCGATAGGGAATTGAAGCGTTTGCAAGCTGAGGGTGTAGGTATTTCTGATTTGATTACTCAAGGGGAAATAAAAATTATTTCTTCTTCGCCTCTGACATTGACACTTCATTATGGCTACATGGGACTTTATTTGTATGAAATCCTTAGGGCTGACCTGAATGATGATGGAATCGAAGATCTCCTTATTGGAAGTTATATGTGGGCATTAGAAGGAACATTTGGCGCAGGAAGCACAATGGTCTTAACTCTGTTGGGCCTTGATCAACCATTTACTGTAGCCGAGAATATTAAATTGAATGTCAAAGAGGATTGATAACAAGCGGTTCGAGGCAGACACCAAACCACGCATGACACACACACCTTTACGGAGGTGTTTCGGGAGCTTGCGCGCCGGGGTGATATGAATGCAATGCGGTTCTTCTGGTGCTTTAACAATTATTTGATGACTTATCAACTGCTTCACAAGCATAATGGATGTATGAAATTTCTTTTTTATTGTGATGAGAGTTACGATGGTAGAGAACCACCAAACGCTCTTGCCATAAGCGGTTTTTTCTCAGATCAGCCGACGTGGAATGAGGTAGAAAAGGACTGGAATTCGATCAATTGTCGCTTTGGTGTTTCTCGTTTCCACGCGCAACCGCTGAATGGTACAAGGGGTGAATATAGCGGATGGGATGAAGAGAAGAAGGTTTGCTACAGCGCTGCCCTTCTAGAGGCTATCAATTGTCAGAAGAAGAGAATGGTCGCCTACAATTGCGGAATGCGTGCCGATGAATATCGAGGGATTATAAATGAAGTTGGCCGTGAAAAGCTCGGACATCCTTGGTATGCGTGTTTTAAGAGTTGTATCGCCATGATTGCAAGGCACATGGAAGATGAAAGTGATTTTCCCGCCGATTGGCATTTTGACGTTGTCCTGGATGGAGGGTCTAAATTTGATAAGCAAGCGCCCGAGTTTTTCAAGTGGTTGGCAAATAACCCGACATTTTCATATCGACACCGCCTCGGCACTTGCACTTCTGCTAAGGCCGAAGAACATGTAGGATTGCAGGTAGCCGACCTGATGGCATATGAGTATTTTAAGCGCTTGAGGAAAGGTACAGAAACCAAAAAAGTCAGACTACGGACACCTCTTGAGTTGATTCAATATCATAATCATTACGAGGAAGGTTTTTTTGGGCAAGACACCTTGAAAAAAATGAAAGATCAAATAGAATCTGCAAGGTGCGAACCCAACCAGTTAGTAATCATCCCAAAATTGTAGAACTCTAGACAAAAGGAATTATTTTGTCTAGTTCCTGAGATGACCATAGCTAGGAACCCCGCAGTTTTTCTTGGGGTGGTTAATACCAATATTAGACAAAAAGATAAAAGCAGAGACTGATTGATATTATTTTTTGATAAAGATCACATTGATTTTCTTTTCTTTATTCAATCAAACTGTTGATATCTTCGATAAATGATCGCTTTCAAGACGGCATGAAAAGTAGCTGTTCTCGGATGTAATCTATACTCTGGGACATCCCATATCAAAATCCATAGTATGGCAGAGACTGTTGAAAAACCTCAAAATTCACATTTATAGATTTTTAACTGATTGATTTTCATACACATAAATATGCCAAGATCTTGTGATTCGGACTTTTTCAACAGTCTCGCACGATCGTTATACTCTCTCCCTGTAATGAGCTAATAAGAACCCATAATTAAAATACTCTCACCTGAAGATCGATTCTCATCTAACTGAAACAGGAAACAACAAAAAATAAAAGTCCCCCTCCGCTAGCTTAAAAAGCAGCACGCCAACATGTGACCATGTTGTCATGCTGCTTGCAACGCTCCGGGTGTCTTCTATGGTCAAATTCTTTGACCACTTTCTTATATGGTGAGCCTTTCAGGCTTTCCTTTCTCCGGTCGTTCCTCCCTTCCCCTTCAGTCGTTTGTGAAAGGGGGAAGGCAGGAAAATTGGTTTTTATTTTTACTGCATTGGAGGAAGGACACTTGGATCATCACTATAGCGAGGCCATGAAGATGCTTGCCCACCGGACCATGCAGAGTTATAATCGCCTTTCTCAGTTCAGGGGGGAGGACGGTTGTATGCAAGGGGGTATCTATACTAGAGAAGATTGCCCGATCTGTGGAAAGCGACTGAAGGATAATCTTAGAAATGCCGTGTGCTGTACAGCTCATCCTGAGATCCGAGCCCGGAGAATGTTTGTCAGGTTCGGGAGAGAACACGCCAGAAAATTCACCGTTTATAGCGTGGCCTCCAAGTGGCTGAATCATCTCCGCTATGAGAAGGATGAGCGTGAAGAGAATTTCGACATTGAGGACTATGGAGCGAAACGCCCCAAGTCTGTCAAAGCACTGGCCCCCTCATATCTCGAAGAAAAGCGCAAAGAGAATTTAAAAACAATAGATAAAATCGAGCATACCATTAATTTAGCTGTTGACTATTGGGGCGCTACCAATTTTAGAGATATAGATGATCCAGCCATAGAAGATTTTCTCAACTCCATCCCCGATATAGGCGCAAAAACGAGAAGTAATTACCAGGTTCATCTGCGTGGTTTCTGGAAGTTTGCCTGCAAGAGAAAGGCGATTCTTAAGAATGAGATGCCCGATTTTGAGCCTATCAAGTATAAGCTCGGCTATCGGAAGATCACTACTTGGGAAATCCAACGACAAGTGATCGATAAGGTTAAAGAAATGTCCTATTCGATTAATCCAAGGATCTGGCTCGGCATCGACATGCTGGCAACATATACCGAGTTGCGGCCTGATGATCTGAGAAGGATTCGAGAGGGAGATTATCAGGATGGGTTTATCACGATATTCGAGCCTACTAAGTCCGAGCGAAAGAATCAGCCGTGGATCACAATCAAGCTCCTCGATGAGCACCAGGAGGCCTGGGAGGAGATACGGAATAAGTTCCCTGCGATCAATCAGGAGATGCCTTTCTTTCGTCACCACAAAGGGCGCGCCAGGGCCAAGCCGGGTTCTGTTTTCAGCGATAAGTATCTTGCTCGGTGGTGGAACAGGGCTACGAAGGAGATAGGGCTCGAAGGTGTCTCGTTGTATCCAGGTACCCGGCATACCACCACCACGGAAACATCCCGCATGCTTGGACCAGATGAGGCAAAGAAGGCCACGGGGCATAGAACGAACAAGGCTTTCGAGCGATATAACCAAGCGATCAATGATGGTGCATTCCAAGTGGTATCGAAGATCCGCAAAAAGATGACCGGTAAAGTGATACCTCTCAAGAAGGGGCACCACGAGGGCACCACCGTTTCACAGGGTAAGTAAAATTCTAACTATTCAGATTAACAAGAAAAGGCTGGTAGCGGGGGGAGGATTTGAACCTCCGACCTTTGGGTTATGAGCCCAACGAGCTACCGGACTGCTCCACCCCGCGCCACAACGAGTCTTCTACAATCAATGAAGAAGGTTTGTCAAGTTTTGCAAAAAAAAAAGCAGGTCAGCTTTTGACCTGCATAATATGAGGAGGTTCTACGGGGAATGAATCTTGAAGAACCTATTAATATCTATCGTCAGGTTTCGGAATCACATAAGGACAAAAATAAAGGTTTTCTCTTTCTACTTTCATGCGTGATTTTATGCTATATATCATCATATGCAAAAGCAGCTGCCACCCCTTGCATTCAGGGTAAGGCCACTGAGCCTGGATGACCTCCTGGGACAGGATGACGCCCTCGTACTCCTGAAGGACTTTGCCCGGGGCAACCTGCGCTCTGCCATGCTGTGGGGTCCCCCCGGTTCCGGGAAGACCAGTGTGGCAAGCATCATCGAGCGCATGTATCCGGATTCTTTCTCCACCATCAGTGCCGTGACAGGCGGTGTCCAGGAGATCCGGCGTGTAACGGGCAAAGCGGCGCAGAGCGAAAAGAAACCCATTGTCTTTATCGATGAGATCCACCGGTTCAACCGGGTACAGCAGGACGCGCTGCTGCCCTTTGTGGAAAACGGAGATATCATCCTCATAGGCGCCACAACGGAAAACCCCTCGTTCGCCATCACTTCCCCCCTCATGTCCAGGACACAGGTGATCATCCTGAAGGCCTTGAGTGCAGAGGTCATAGAGGAGATTCTCAGGCATGCGGTCTTGCGGGATGGGCCCATCATATCTCTGAAGAAGACCATTTCCGATGCATGCATATCGGCCATGGCAAAAGCGGCCGACGGTGATGCACGTGCCGCCCTGAACCTGTTGGAACTTGCACTTACGAATATTGATAAGGAATACATCGACCTCGACGACCTCAAGGGGCTCATGGAGCGGCCGCTGTACCATGACAGGTCGGGTGAGAACCACTATGACCTCATCTCGGCCTTTCACAAGAGCGTGCGGGCAAGCGATGTTGATGCAAGCATCTACTGGCTCGGCAGGATGCTGGAAGCCGGTGAGGACAGGCTCTTCCTCATACGCAGGATGATCCGCATCGCATCAGAGGACATAGGCATGGCCGACCCCAATGCCCTGCGCATGGCCGTGGCCGCCAAGGAGGCCTTCACCTTTGTGGGAAGTCCCGAGGGCGAGATCGCCTTGTACGAGACGGCCATCTATCTCGCCTGCGCCCCCAAGAGCAATGCCGTGTACCTGGCGGAGAAAAAGGTGGAGGACCTGATCAGGAAGACCGGATCGCCGCAGATCCCGCTCTATTTAAGGAACGCCCCTACACGGCTCATGAAGGAGATAGGCTACTCCAAGGGATATATCTATGCGCATGACGACCCGAAAGGGGCGCTGACCCTTGACTATTTGCCGGAAAACCTGCCACACCTTGAGTTGTACACCCCCAGGGATACGGGTGTTGAAAAACGAATACGGGAGATTATGGATGCTCGTCAAAAGGCTAAGGGAACTGGGACAGGAACATATCGCAAGCCTTCTAAACAGTGATGGCAACCCCCTGATAAAGGAGAGGATCATGAAGGACCTTCAGGGGGTCGATCTCGATCTGGTCGGCAGGCTCATCAGGGGAGAGGCCCTGTACACGCCGCCCCGGGGCGATGTGGAGCCGGCGGATATCATCCTTAGGACATTCGCCTCATCAAAAAAGGCGCAACCATATATCGATCGCGGCCAGGAGCTTCTGAAGGCCGGCAAGGTCGCTGCACTCGTTGTTGCAGGGGGTCAGGGCTCGCGTCTGGGGATCGATGCACCCAAGGGCGTCGTGGGGGTAACGCCGGTAAAGGGCAAAAGTCTGTTCCGCCTTTTTGCTGAAAAGATCCTCGCCCTCGAACAAAAATTCCAGTGCACCATCCCATGGTTCATCATGACCTCCCGGGAAAACGACGTGACTACGAAGGAATACTTTCAGGAGAACAGATATTTCGGTCTTGATCAGGGTGATGTGCACATCTTCGTCCAGGGTATGCTCCCATCGGTCACACCGGAAGGGAAGTTCGTCTTGGCCGAGAATGGAGGGCTCTTCATGAACCCGGACGGTCATGGAGGCACCTTCGAGGCATTGAGATCGAGTGGCGCCCTAAGCCTTATGAAAGATCTCGGCATCGATGAGATATTTTACTTCCAGGTGGATAATCCCCTGGCAAAGGTATGTGACCCGCTGTTCCTCGGGCTCCATAACCTCTCCGGTGCGAGGATGTCTTCCAAGGTTGTCAGGAAGGTGGCCTATGAGGAGAAGATGGGTGTGATTACCACCATAAACGCTAAGACCACGCTGGTGGAGTACAGTGAATTGGATGATACCATGAGATACGCTCATGGCCCGGACGGTACGATGCTCCACTGGGCGGGTAACCTTGCCATTCATGTGATTGAACGTGCATTCGCCGAAGAGATCACCGCCCAGTACACCAGACTGCCGTTCCATCGCGCCAGAAAAATGATCTCTGCCAAAGGTCCTGACGGCAAGACAAAAGAGATTGAGGGCATCAAATTTGAGACATTCCTTTTCGATGCATTGCCGTTGGCAGAAAAGAGCATCACCCTGGAGGTCGTGCGCGAAGAGGAGTTCGCACCGGTCAAAAACCTTACGGGTGCGGATTCACTGGAAAGCTCCCGGCAGCTTCAGAGCGCCCTGCATGCCTCTTGGCTGAAAAGGCTCGGGGTGGAGGTGAAACCGGGTATATCCCTTGAGATAAGCCCTCTATTTGCGCTGGATTTCAAAGATCTTAAGCGTAAGGCCGCCTTACTCCCGCGGCAAATCATGGAAGACTACTTTCTCGGGTGATAACATATGGGGCAGAAGATACCGAAGCGGCATACCATCGAAGTCAAAGAAACAAAGTGGGATATTCTCATCTGGTTGGGCACCTTCATCGTGCTCGGCTTCGTGATCATGTTCGCATTGTATTCCTACCACGGCGTCGAGGGGGAAATGGCGGCCCAGTTCAACCGCGAACAGGGTCTGCTGGCCCAGCAGACCGCCATGGGCATCGAGCAGTACATGCACGACATCACGAACTCCTTAAGCCTCACCGCCCACATCAAAGGGGTCTCGAACGGTGAACATGAGGCCATCGATACATCGGTGCAGAATTTGTATAATTCTTTAAAGAGCAAGGTCGCATTCGTCTTCTGGGAGGATGCAAGCGGGATCATGCGCTTTCACTATCCTCACCAGCTCCTGCCGGGGATTGACGGCAGGGACTTCAGCTTCCGGACCTATTTCCGGGTGGCCAAGGAGCTTAACGTCCCCTATGTCTCCGACATCATCATGGTGGGAGGAGAGCAATACCAAGACATACCCGGCCGCTTTGAGACCTTTGTCATCTCCTTCCCATTGAAAGGCGCCGACGGCACATTCCACGGTGTTATCGGCTGCGCCATTGACCTGACGAATATCACCGCCCACTACGTTGCACCCATCAGACCGTCAAAATCCGGTTATGTCTGGATGCTGGATGAGAGCGGCATGATCCTCTACCACCCTAACCCCAGATGGATAGGGCTCAACCTTAAGGACATCATTATGGGGCTGAAGAAAGATGGCTTAAGCATATCGGGTGTGGATACCATCAGCGATGCCATGGCGCTGAAGAACGACGGGATGTATGAGTTCGTCTTCCCCAGCTACCCGGATAAGGATCCGGTGAAAAAGCTGCTCGCCTTCTCATCGGTGCATTTCCTCAATCGCAGGTGGATTACCATCTCCACCTCTCCCTACAGCGAGGTCATCTCGCTCATGTCGGGTACCTTCCGCAACACCCTGGTCCTCGGCTCGGTGAGTATCGGCTTTGTGCTTATAGCAACCATCACCATGCTCAGGATCAACAGGGCCCGTGCCACGGCCTCAGAGAGGAATAAATGGGCCGACAGGGTGCTGGTGGCCCACAAGAGGATGGAGACCATCTTCAACGGAGTGCCGCACTACCTGGCCATGATCGATGCCGCATTCACCATTGCCGACATCAACCAGCGCCTGTGCGACCTCTACGGCAAGAAGAGGGAGGATGTGATCGATAAGCACTGCTCTCTGGATTTTTCCGAGAACGAGCGTATCTGCAACACCAAGCTCGTGGAAAAGTGTTTTAAGACGGGCCGGATCGTCACGGAGCGGGACACACGGGTGGATATAGGCGGCAAGCCTTACTTCTTCGATATGAGCGCCATACCCTTGTTCGGGTCCAAGGGCGAGGTGGACTATGTCGTCCAGTATGCAGTCGACATCACTGAGAAGAAGGCCCTCACCGAAAAGCTCATCCAGGCGGAAAAGCTCGCAGCCGTAGGCCAGATGTCGGCCCATGTGGCCCATGAAATCCGCAACCCCCTGACTTCGGTCCTGCTCCATTCCGAGCTGCTGGAAGACGAACTCAAGGAGTTCGACAAGAACGAAGAGGCCCTGGAGCTTGTTAAGATCATCAAGGAGGAGATCGACCGTCTCTCACAGATCACCGACGAGTACCTCTCCTACGCCCGTCTCCCGCACCCCAAGAAGCAGCTCGTTGACCCACATATCGAGGTGTCTTCAGTGCTGGCCATGCTGCTGCCCGAGCTCAAGCGCAGGGACATCGATACTTCCATCATTTGCCCGGAAAAGCTCTCGAATATCATGATAGACCGTGGACAATTCAAGCAGCTTTTGATAAACCTCATTAAGAATGCGGAAGATGCAATGCCTTCTGGAGGCAGTTTGGAAATATCCCTTATGGGAATCAAAGACAACTTCCTGCTCCTGGTGAAAGATACAGGGTACGGTATCCCTCCTGAGATCACCAGGAGGATATTCGACCCCTACTTCACCACCAAAGACAATGGGACCGGCCTCGGGCTCGCCCTTGTCCAGTACATCGCAAATGCCCATGACGGGTGGGTCGATGTGGAGAGCCAGAAGGGGACAGGGTCCACGTTCATCTTTTCGGTCCCTTTCCATGAAGAGTCCGAGAAAGACAAGGCGGAGGCATAATATGAGATTACTGTCGGCCGTTGTTTGCTTCCTACTCCTCCTTCCTGCATACGCATTCTCCGCCAGGCTCGTTGTCACCGTACCGCCGGGCATTTCCCAGGTGGAACTCCTTTCAGCGGGGACCCTGGCGGTGCTTGATCATCTCAAGGAGAGGTTTCACTCACAGCTTAAGAACGTTAATGACCACTACCAGATAAATAAACGCAGTGGCGAGTTGAAAGAGGCATCACTTCAGATGACACAGTCCGACAAGGCCTATAACGAAAAGGTCGATGCCTTAAGGAAGCAATACATCGCCAAGGTGCCCATCACCATGCATTCCGCACAGGCCCAGATTACTACTGAATCGGCCCTGGGTGAAATCAACTTCATCTATTCGGCACACAATAACTCGGACAAGATCATCAGCGACATTTCATACAAGCCCCTTATCGGCAATATACCGCTGCCTATCACCTCCATGCTCGTGCTCGAGTTCATCAACCCGAAGAATCTCATTTTCGGCCTTGCGCCGGGTGAGAGCCTCACAAATCAGAACAGCGACCCTGAGCACCTTTCTTTTTTTCTGAGCGAACTCAAAGACAAGGACATCAAGCGCATGCAGGACTCGATGCCGAACGGGTTTTCCATTGAGGTCATCGACATACACTTTGTTTCCCAGAAAGGATACAAGGGGCAGTCTAAGGTTATGGACGTAAAGGAGGCCTTTGCCGATATGCTCAAGGCATATCAGGGTGCATCTCAGCTGGCCCGTGATGCATACAAGGCAAAGTCCGATGCCCTTGCAAATGCCAGGAATCTCTATGAGCGCGATACCCAGGGTACCATCAGCGATTTCCACTCCAGGTCAAACGATCTTAAAAAGGCATCGGTCCGTTACCAGGCACCTGTAGACCCAAAAAAGAACAGGACAACCATCGAATCAATCAAACCCGGCAAATATTATGTATATGCCGCCATCCCCGGGGCTAAGGCCGTCTTTGAAGAGGTCACCATTGAAGACGGTAAAAATAAACTCAAAATAGAAACCTTAAAAAAGGACCCATTTGAGCCGTGAACAGCCTGAGCAAAAAGATCCTGGTAGTTGATGATGAGATCGGTATACGCCAGTCACTGAAGAAGATCCTGGAGAAGGAGGGGTTTGAAGTGGTAACCGCCTCCAACGGGGAAGAGGCCTTCAAGGTCATCAGGGGCGGTGACATCGACCTCCTCATCTCGGACATCCGCATGGCGGGAATGGACGGGCTCGAGCTGCTCAAGGTATGCAAATCCGTGTCCCCATACACCGAGGTCATCATGATCACGGGCTATGCCTCGGTGGACACCGCGGTCGACTCCATGAAGCAGGGTGCCTATGATTATATCACCAAGCCTTTCAAGAAGGCGGATATCTTAAAGGCTGTCCAGAAGGCCATCGAGAAACAGATCCTCACCATGGACAACGTCAAGATGAAGGAACGAATCGAGGCCATCGAATCGACCCCGCTGATCGAGACCGCAAGTCCCAAGATGAAGAAGCTGGTGGAGACCGTGCATCAGGTGGCCCCGAGCCAGGCAACCATCCTCATCATGGGCGGATCGGGCACCGGCAAGGAAGTGATCGCCGACATGATCCACAAGCTCTCCCCCAGGGCTGAGCGGCCCATGGTCAAGGTCAATTGCGCAGCCATTCCCGAGACACTCATCGAGTCAGAGCTTTTCGGCTATGAAAAGGGGGCCTTCACCGGCGCTGCAGGCAGGAAGGAGGGTCGGTTTGAGGTTGCAGACAAATCGAGCATCTTTTTAGATGAAATCGGCGAGGTACCGCCTGCGGTGCAGGTAAAGCTCCTGCGGATCCTTCAGGAGGAGACCTTTGAACGCCTTGGCAGCAATAAGACCATCAAGGTGGATGTCCGCATCATTACGGCCACCAACAAGGATCTGTCCGCCATGGTCAAGCAGGGTCGGTTCCGCGAGGATCTCTACTGGAGGCTCAATGTCATATCGCTGCAGCTCCCGGCACTGAAGGATCGAAGGGAAGACATTCCCAACCTGGTCCAGCACTTCATCAACCGGTTCTCTCATAAGAACGCCAAGGAAATGAAGGGCATTGAGTCAAAGGCCATGGAGATCCTGCTGGGTTATGAATGGCCGGGTAATGTGCGGGAACTGGAGAACGTCATCGAACGCAGCGTGGTGCTCGACCGCGACGGCATTATCGGGGCCGATGATCTCCCGAGTGAGCTCCAGTCGGCCAGCATACCTGCCATGGAATCCGTCACCATCCCCCTTGGAACACCGATGGAGGAGGTGGAGCGCATCCTCATGGAAGAGACCCTCAAACGAACCAAGGGCGACAAAGGCCTGGCCTCCAAACTGCTGGGCATCTCCACCCGGACTTTGTACAGGAAGATGGATAAGAAAGAGTAATCTAAAGACCGGTTAAGATGGTTTTTTATGTTCATCACAGTAAAGCATACTTAAGATCATTGAGGAGCACACAGAGGGATATTTCACCACGAAGAGCACGAAGGACACGAAGAAAAGAATCCTCTTGAAATCTCTGACCGGGGGAAAGAATCCAAGAATGTCCGTTCTGCAGTTCTTATTTTTTTCGTGCTCTTCTTGTCCTTCGTGGTGAGAACAATGAGCTGGGAGGATGCAAACCATAAAAGTATGCTTCACAGAGAAGACCCTTTTTTTCATAATATTGCTTATGAGAAATGTCAGATTATATCAGTTACCAGGGGAGTACCCATCTCAAGCTTAGGGGGTATGAATATGGCACGGTATATCTTGGAAGATAAAAAATACGGCAAGGGGCCGGTGGTGTTTGAGTCGTACAGGGAAATGATCGAGAAGGTGCGGGCCATGTGTAAAAAAAAGGGGCAGGAATTTACCGAGAAAGATGAAAAAGAATTGAAATATAAGGCTGAAACACTGCTTGAATAAATTCGAAGCAAAACCTGGAGACAGTTGGTGCATCCCCGGTAACATTGAACATGGGGCAGAGATCCTAGCGGATTCTGTTGCCATCGAGGTATTTTCCCCCGTGCGTGAAGATTACCTGCCGGATGAACCGGACGAGAAAGGGGCGGGTTTACGCTTCTCATAAGGCATAGCAGGAGGCATGCATGAGTACCCAGGACCAAAGGTATGAACGCGGGCAGGAAACGTTGAAGGCCATCACGGGAGGCACCGGCCATGCGGTGGTCGAGGGCTTGAAGGATATCGCCCCGGATCTTGCAGAGTGGATCATCGCATTCTGTTATGGAGACGTGCTGTCCCGCCCGGGCCTCGACCTGCGGTCCAGACAGTTTTCCACCGTGGCGGCCTTGACCGCCATGGGTACTGCGGTACCGCAATTAAAGGTACATATCGAAGGGGCGCTCAATGTAGGATGCAGGCCCGAGGAGATTGTAGAGGTTATCCTTCAAATGGCGGTCTATGCAGGATTCCCTGCGGCGATCAACGGTATCAATGCAGCACGCGAAGTCTTTAAAGAACACAATATTTCAGTACAGCAGCCGCGATGACTCTCCAATAAATTGACTCTCAGGTCGGTTCCCGCTATACTTCATTGCCCAAGAAATGACGGGTAGTTTGAGCCCTTACCTAAAGGAGATGCAGCTATGGGAAATATCATCAACAGGGATACGATCGGCGATATGGCCAGGAGGGCGGCAACAAAATACGGCGACAAGACTGCCATCATCTTCCGCGATGTCAAGCTCTCATTTTTTGATCTCGAGCGGGAGGCGCGTCGATTCGCCCATCTCATGACAAGCTTCGGTATCAAAAAGGGCGACCGTGTAGCGCTCTATGCCTATAACTCCCATTATTATCCGATCAGCATGCTCGGCCTTGCCAAGATCGGCGCAATCCAGGTCCCGATCAACTACATGCTGAATGCCGAGGAGATAGCCTATATCATCAACCATTCGGGTTCGCGTATCTTCATCATCGAGGATGCCCTTTATCCGATCATCGCCCAGTCCCAGGCGAAATTCACCTCTGTGGAAAAGTGGGGCTTCATACCGCTGGGTGAGTCGATGGTCCCTGATGGTTATTTCGACCTGATAACGGAAATGGAGAATATGCCTTGCGATGAACCCCAGGTGGAGGTCAGCGCCGAAGACATCGTCCAGATCCCTTACACCAGCGGCACGGAATCGAAACCCAAGGGTGCGATGCTCTCCCACAGGGCCCTCATGTCGCAGTACCACAGCTGCATCTTTGACGGACAGTATGAGACCTATGATGTAAGCCTGCACGCCCTGCCGCTTTTTCACTGCGCCCAGCTCCACTGCTTTCTCATGCCTTACCTGTATGTCGGGGCGACCAATGTGATCATGCACAAGGCAGATCCCCTGGAAATGATCAGATTGATCGAGAAATACCAGATCACCCACATGTTCGCCCCGCCGACCGTATGGATCGGGATCCTGAATCACCCGGAATTCAAGAGCTATAACCACCGCAGCCTGAAGAAGGCGGCCTACGGCGCCAGCATCATGCCGGTGGAGATCATCAAACAGCTTTCCGTAATCTTCCGCGGCCTTCAGCTGTGGAACTATTACGGACAGACGGAGATGGGACCGGTCGCAACCATCCTGAAGCCCGAAGACCAGCTCCTGAAACCCGGATCGGCGGGGAAACCGGTGCTGAATGTCGAGACCCGGCTGATGGATGATGAAGGAAAGTTCGTCCCGGGAGGAACAGTCGGGGAGATCGTACATCGTTCAGGCCATGTCATGACCGGCTATCTCAACGATCCGGAAAAAACGGAAGATGCCTTTGCCTTCGGCTGGTTCCACAGCGGCGACCTCGGCAAGTTCGACGAAGACGGGTATCTCTATGTTGTAGACCGCAAGAAGGACATGATCAAGACCGGCGGAGAGAATGTCGCATCCCGTGAGGTCGAGGAGGTGCTGTACCGGCATCCGGGAATCGAGGAGGTTGCGGTCATCGGGCTCCCCGATCCAAAATGGATAGAGATCGTAGCGGCTGTCGTCGTACCGAAAAAGAATGCATCCATCACGGAAAAGGAGCTTATCACCTATTGCAAAGAGCACCTGGCGGGATTCAAGTGTCCGAAAAAGATCTTAATTTCCGACAAGCTCCCCAAGAACCCGTCCGGCAAGATATTGAAGCGCGAGCTGAAGGAGCAATTGGGGAAGTAGATTCTCCCCCTCTTTTCCGGTCTTTTCCGAAAAAGATTTGACATAACGGCCCGGAGTTGGTTAACGTCTTATTGTAATACAATATGCCGCAACAGGCGTATGGGAGCCCGCTCATGGACTGTTTGCCGCCGGCAGACCGCCCATGGGCCGGCCACATAATCCATCAGGAGGTTTCTCATGAAAGACGTATTTATCGTCAGTGCAGTCAGAACCGCTGTAGGCAGGCAGAGAGGATATTTCCGCGAATACATGGCCCCGGAACTCCTGGCCCGTGTCCTTGACGAGTCAGTGGACCGCATCAAACTCGACGCCACAGAGGTCGATGACGTCATCACCGGATGCGTCTACCAAATCGGGGAACAGGGGTTCAACCTGGCACGCATGGCGGTGCTGGCCTCAAAGCTTCCTGAGACCCTCGGCGGAATCACCGTGAACCGCCAGTGCGGCAGCAGCCTCTCGGCCATACAGATCGCCGCCTCCATGATCGCCTCGGGCACCCACGATGTGGTTATTGCCAGTGGCTGCGAGGTCATGTCCAAATACGGCATCGCATCCGACATGAACTGCACCCTGGCCAACGGTCAGAACGCCGGGCACCCGTTCGGCAAATTCTATCTGGACAAATACGGCATCCCCAGCCAGATCAACGCCGCCCAGGCCATTGCCAACCGATGGAAGATCTCCAAGGAGGAGTGCCAGGATTTCGCCATTGCCAGCCACGAGAAGGCCCATAAGGCCACGCTGGAGGGCCGTTTCAGGAACGAGATCGTTAAGGTTGCCGGGCTGGACAAGGATGGCAGCAGGATGGAGTGTATGGATGACGAGCCGATACGCCCCGGCACTACCCGGGAGGCGCTTAATAGCCTGAAGGTGCTTCCCGGTACCGACTGGATGACTGCAGGTCTCTCCAGCACCGTCACAGACGGCGCTTCAGCCATGATCCTGATGGGCAGTGAGAAGGTAAAACAGCTGGGTCTCACTCCTCTGGCGAGGGTGGTTGCCGGCGCCGTTGTGGGCTCCGACCCTATGCTCATGCTCACCGGCCCCATAACCGTGACACCAAAAGTGCTCGCCAAGGCTGGCCTTTCCATGAAGGACATCGATATCTTTGAGGTCAATGAGGCCTTTGCTCCCATACCACTGGCCTGGGCAAAAGAGCTCAAGGCCGACATGGACAGGCTCAATGTCAACGGGGGGGCGCTGGCCCTGGGCCACCCGGTAGGCAACAGCGGCTGCAGATTAAGCGTCACAGCCATCCATGAGCTTAAGAGGCGTAAGGGCAAATATGCCCTGGTTACGCTCTGCACCGGAGGTGGACAAGCCCCGGCCACGATTTTCGAGCGGGTATAGATTCATCCATGGTATACAAGATGTTAAAAATGTTAAAAGGGGATTTAGGGACATGAAGAGATGTGTGCACAGAATAAATCACTCACCTTTTTTCGATGGGGGGGCCGGCGATGAAGATCCTCATTGTTGATGATGATTTTACCAGCCGTGTAGTGCTTCAGGAGATCCTCAGTCCCCATGGTGAGTATCACATGGCAGTAAACGGCCAGGAAGCCATCGAGGCCTTCATGCTGGCCTGGCATGAAGGCCTCCGGTACGACCTCATATGTCTGGATATCAAAATGCCTGATGTGGATGGCCAGGTAGTGCTTAAGGGAATCCGTAGCATGGAAGAATCCGAAGGTATTTTGCCCGGCAACGGGGTAAAAATCATAATGACTACAGCCCTGAGCGACAAAGAGAACGTGTTGACATCGTTCAAAGAACTTTGTGATGCCTATATGGTCAAACCCATCAATAAAAGTAAATTGCTTGGCTATCTCCAGGAGTTCGGTTTGATAGAAGCAGACAGGACATGAACAGGCTTATCGCTTATATGGATCTCCTGTAATACATTGAATATGGGGACCAGAAGAGATACATCCAACCAGGTGATTCCCCTTAAGCGTGCTGCGCGGAGCTTCATCGGATAATCTGTCTCGTTCCTTCAGGTCACCCCGGTTGTCCTAGAGTTTATAGGTCCCGATGATCCTGCGCTCCATCTCTCCCTCAATCCTGGCCGTCACTTCAACATAGTCGGCGATCGAGGAGTTCTGGAGCTTATGGCGGAGGAGTTCGTCGACCTGGAAGATCCCTGCAGAGTTAGCCAAGGTTATCACGAGCTTTACCGGCCGATCGTCGCCCGCCTCAATATCGACCTCATCAACGGCCTTGGCGGAGATGGAGTGGATGTTGACCTTGCCGGATTCAAACGGGATGCGTGACCTTCCCTCTTTCATGTCCAGCGCGTCGGCGACCTTCAGGACACCGGCCTCTATGGTCAGGCAGGTTTCTTTGGCGTTGTGTGCAATGACGGCATGCATGATCTCTGAAGTCACAATGGTCAGATTGGGCTCTTCATAAATACCTGCAAGCAGTTCCCGGCATTTCGGATATGCGAAGATGAGGCTGTTGTGTTCATGGTCGTTACGATGGACAGAGATGCCGAGATCGTGGAGACATGCGGCAAGTACCACGATCACCTCGGCATCGTCCATCTCAAGACCGTAGTTCTTCACCACACTGGGTGTGACACCGCCATGCACCAGGAGGCGAAGTATCCTCAACGCGGCATTGGCAACAATACGGATATGGACTTCGCCATGATCATTAATGCCGCTGCGATCGACTGCGTTCACATTGGCGCATTTCCACAGCTGTATAAGTTCTTCATTCTCATAGATCCTTTCGAGCAGCCTTTTCAGCCTGGAATTACTCTTCGTGGGGATGTGGAAACTCATAACCCTCCTGTTTACTTTTTTTTCAATCACGTAAGTTATCTAACACAGTCCTATGCATCGTGGTAGGGGACAAGCGGCCCCTTTTTCATGAATGTCTCCTGCTTTGGACTGTTGGGATAGACAAGGGAAAAACATGATCCCCGTCTTCTCGAACCTCCAATTTTGCATCTGAGAGGAATCATGACCTGTAGGAGCGGCTTTAGCCGCGACAGAGGGTAAGGTATGAGGGCTACGATGGGACGATCGTGGGTAATCAGGTCGCGCCTGAAGGCGCTCCTACAGGATGGTTCTTTATTTATACCGTAGGAGCGGCTTTAGCCGCGACAGAGGGTAAGGTATGGGGGTAACGATGGGACGATCGTGGGTAATCGGGTCGCTCCTGAAGGCGCTCCTACAGGATGATTCATTATTTATATCGTAGGAGCGGCTTTAGCCGCGACACAGGGAAGGTATGGGGGCTACGAATGATCAGGATGAAGCATCCATTGACAAACCCTACGGCATCAACTACGACACCAAACACGGAACCTTTACATGGATGAGATTCGTAATTTCAGCATCATTGCCCATATCGACCATGGGAAATCGACCCTTGCCGACCGCCTGATCCTTAGGACCGGGGTCTGTGACGCACGCACCTATAAAGACCAGATGCTCGACACCATGGATATCGAGCGGGAGCGCGGGATTACCATCAAGAGCCAGGCCATTTCGCTTCCCTATCAGGCAAGAGATGGAAAAAACTACAGCCTGAACCTCATCGATACCCCGGGGCATGTGGATTTTTCTTATGAGGTGTCCCGGTCGCTGGCATCCTGCGAAGGAGTCCTGCTGCTCATCGATGCCGCGCAGGGTGTTCAGGCCCAGACCCTGGCAAATCTCTACCTCGCCCTCGAACATGACCTGGTGATCATCCCTGTCATCAACAAGATCGACCTGCCCTCTGCCGATGTGGAGAGGGTCATCGAGGAGATCGAGACAGAGCTGGGGCTCGACCCGGGCACGCACCTGAAATGCTCTGCAAAAGAGGGGACCGGCATCGATGAAATCCTGGAGGCCATCGTTCAGCGGATCCCGCAACCCAAAGGTGATCCCGGGGCGCCTCTAGCCGCCCTGATATTCGATGCACAGTACGACTCCTTCCGGGGAACGCTCATCTTCTGCCGGGTCTTTGACGGGAGCGTAAAGGCCGGCGATACCATCCGGTTCATGTTTAATAATTCTGTTTACCGCGTGGAAGAGGTGGGGCACTTCCGGCTGACCCGGGAGAGGCGGGAGCAGCTTCGCGCAGGTGAGGTGAGTTACATCATTGCCGGTGTGAAGACCGTCTCCAGTGTGAGCATCGGTGATACGATCACCCTGGATGAGAGGCCTTGCAAGAAACCTCTGCCCGGGTTCAAAGAGGTGAAGCCCGTTGTTTTTGCCTCGATCTATCCCATTGCCTCGGATGATTACGAGGCCGTGGCCGAGGCCGTGGAAAAGTACAAGCTCAACGATGCCGCCTTTGTCTATGAGAAAGACTCCTCCGCTGCACTGGGGCAGGGTTTCCGGTGCGGCTTCCTCGGCCTGTTGCACCTGGACATCGTCCAGGAGCGCCTTGAGAGGGAGTATGACCTCTCCATCATCCTATCCGTGCCGAGCGTCCGCTATCGGTTCACCCTGAAGGATGGGACGGTGCTCTCTGTGGACAACCCCGCCCATTACCCCAACCCCATGACGATTGCCGCATCCGAAGAACCGTACATCCGTGCGTCCATGATGATGCCGGATAAGTACCTCGGCTCGGCCATGAGCCTGTGCATCGAAAAGAGGGGGGTGAACTCAAACCTGCACTACACAAGCCCCGGACGCGCGGAGCTGACGTTCGAGATGCCGCTCGCCGAGGTGATTTTTGACTTTTATGACCGCTTCAAATCCATGACCCAGGGCTATGGTTCGTTCGATTATGACCTCATCGACTACCGGGCCAGCAATCTCGTGCTCTTAGACATTCTGGTCAATGGGGAGAAGGTCGACGCCCTTTCCCAGATCGTCCACCGGGACCGCGCCCGCGCCAGGGGCGTCCTGGCATGCGACCGCCTGAAAGATGAGATACCCCGGCAGATGTACAAGATAGCCATCCAGGGGGCCATCGGCGGAGAGATCATCTCCCGCTCGACCATCTCGGCCTTCCGGAAGGATGTTACGGCAAAGTGCTACGGCGGGGACATCACGCGGAAGCGCAAACTGCTGGAAAAGCAGAAGAAGGGGAAGAAGCGGATGAAGATGATCGGCTCCGTCAGCATCCCCCAGAGCGCCTTCCTGGCGGTATTGAAATCCGACACGGATTGATGAATAAGGAAGAGACATCCGTTCCCGGCCTGTACATCCACATCCCGTTCTGCAAGAGAAGGTGCGGATATTGTGATTTTTATTCCGTCACGGATACAAGGCTTATCACAGGCTTTCTCGATGCCCTGTTCAAGGAGATTGACAAGTACAGGGAAGAATTCAGAGAATTCGATACGGTCTATATCGGCGGCGGAACCCCGTCCCTGCTGTCCCTCGATCAGATTAAGGCCCTCCTGGACAAGATCCGCCATGCCTTCACTATTCCGTTCGATGCGGAAATCACTATTGAGGTGAATCCGGCCGACTGGGGGAAAAACGATCTGAACAAGGCGCGGGATATAGGCATCAACCGGATTTCTATCGGCGTCCAGTCATTTAACGAGAAGGAACTGATATTTCTGGGCCGCCGGCACAACTCTCAGCAGGCCATGTGTACCATCCAAGACGCTGTCGATGCCGGTTTCCACAACATCGGCATCGACCTGATCTACGGCCTGCCCGGCCAAACGTTTCAGCAATGGCAGGAGTCCCTCATGAAGGGCTTAAGTCTTGAGCCCGCCCATCTGTCCTGCTATGAACTGGAGCTCAAACCCCACACACCGCTGGGTCTCAGAAGCGAAAAGGGTGAATTCCGACTCAGCACGGAAGACGCCCGGCGTGATTTCTTCATGAGAACCTCAGAGCTCCTGGAGGCATCGGGTTACATCCACTATGAAATCTCCAACTTCGCACGAGGCATGGACAAGGCATCAAGGCACAACCAAAAATACTGGGACCATACACCCTACCTCGGCCTCGGGCCCTCGGCCCATTCTTTCAATAGGCAGCGGCGCTGGTGGAACCATGAATCCCTGCATGACTACATTTCCAACCTCGAGGGTTCTTTACTGCCTGTAGGAGCTTCGGAAGAGCTCACCGGCGAACAGCTGCGATTAGAGGCCTTGTTTCTCGGGCTGAGGACAAGGAAGGGGATCGACCTTGTTCAGTACCAGAGCCGATATGGCTATGACCTCATGGAGGAAAAGGGCCCTGTGCTGAAGGAGCTGAGCAGGACAGGTCTCATCGAGATCGGATGCGGCCGTATCCGCCCCACCCGTTCCGGCATGGCAGTTGCCGACAGCCTGGCACTGCTGTAGAACCCTGTCGGCATAGCTTCAATGCCGGAATTTCCTTAAACCCTTTCTTTCCTCCCGGCCTTGACAAGGGAACAGCAACGCTTACTCTACAGTGGATAACCGGCTATTGTCGAGGTGAGCATGCCCGGATGATATCCGGATAATCGGCAATTTTAAAAATAAGGGTGATCGTTGGTGATCAAAAGACGGAGCCGTATATGACAACAATCGCGAATATCGTTGTAGCGCTGGTGGCTGTTCTGCACCTCTATTTCCTTGCCCTTGAGATGTTCTTCTGGGACAAACCATTGGGTCGTCGAATCTTCGGTCTGAATCCGGAATTCGCAGCTGCTTCAAAAGCACTTGCCGCAAATCAGGGTTTGTACAACGGCTTTCTCGCAGCAGGGCTTGTCTGGGGCCTGAGTCTCGGCATTGCAGGAAACCCGATCAAGATCTTCTTTCTTGGTTGCGTCATTGTTGCCGGGATCTTTGGGGCCGCCACTGCCGATCGCAAGATACTCTGGGTTCAAGCACTTCCCGGTGCAGTGGCGATGGCGTTGGTATGGCTCGCGTGATGAGAGCCTCTACGGGTCAGGTCACTGCCTTCGATTTCAAGATGCGACGCAGTAAAAAGATATCATAAAAACTTGTAACCTTTTTCCATGGAAAGACCTATAGCGGTATAGGTCTGACACGGCCCCAGAATCTTATTCCAACAGGTATTCCGAAGAGTGAAAGAACGATCTTCAATTTAAAGGACGGAAAGGTTTGATCTCGGAATCACGCCCCAGATCTTCAAGTACGGCGTTGTCCTCATGGTAGGGGTCTTTTTTGAAATAGATAACGCCGCCTTCGTCCACCGTCACCGTCCAGTACAGCAGCAGTATGGCAACAGGCTTGGACAGGGGGACATCCCGGGTTTTTCCCGATTCAATAGCCTTCATGATATTATCAAGATTCCACTTTGACGGATCATTCAGCAGCAGTTCCGCCAGCTCGAATGGTTTCTCCAGGCGGATGCATCCCGAGCTGAATGTCCTGTCCTCTTTTTCGAACAGTTCTTTATGCGGGGTGTCGTGCAGGTACACAAGATATCGATTAGGGAAGGAGATCTTGAGGCGGCCAAGGGCGCTCCCCTCCCCGGGGTTCTGTCTGAGCGTGTAAGGGAACGGCCGGCCGGGGTACAGCGACCAGTTGATAGTCTTCGGGTTCACCTCTCTGCCCTTGCCGTCCAAGACCATAATGTTTTTTTTCTGGAGGTAGCCCATGTCCTTCCGGACGGCCGGCAATATATCTTTTACAAAGATAGTCGGCGGTACCACCCATGGCGGATTGAGCTCAACATATGTAATGCTCGACTTGAACACCGGCGTGTCCCGATAGGGCTGCCCCACCTGTGCCCTGCAGGACCATATGATCTTGTCGTCTTTTTGGAAATACACCTGGAAACCCGCTATGTCGACGAGGACGAATGTGTCGCCGAGGTCGTGGAGCACCCACCTGGCGCGCTCGAGGTTTACACGGATCTGGTCGATGCGGTACTCCACCGGGATATTCAAGGCCTCCAGGGTCCCTTTCCCCGCTACACCATCCTCTTTCAAGCCATGCCTGTGCTGAAAGTGGATGAGCGCCTGCTCGAGATCTCTATCGAAGGTCATGGGGTCATATGCCGCTTCCCCCTGCAGATCTCCGGTTACGGCCAGGCGACTGCTCAGCGTTTTAACCCGCGGGTCTATCATGCCTTTTCTCAGTGTCCGGCCTGACGGCACCGTTTCCCAACCGCCGCGAGCCTTTATAGCGCGATACTCGGCAAGTGCCGTTTTCAGGCGGGAGTAAGACGGGTGGCGTATCTTCCATTTGTCGATCGTTTGCATAATGGAGGGTGATTCGATGGCCTTCTCAATGAACAAGACAGGGTCGGCATCATCTATCTTCCTGTCGAGATTCCACTGCGGGTGATGCGACACAGGGTCCTCCTTGCCGCAGTTGGAATGGTTGGCAAGCCGGATAAAGGCGTCGGTGAGGAGCAGGTCACGGGATGCGGCGAGCAACGGATCAGTGGATTTACCGGCATCGATCATCGCCTGCCGGATCTCATCAAGATGATAGTCCTGCGGGTCAAGGCCGTCTTCGTATGTCTCTTCTATTACATGAATGAGATCATCTATTGCTTGAGGCTTCACCCAGATCGGGCGGTAGCCGCGCCGTTCATAGAGCTCGGGCATGACCTTCAGAGACGAGATCTGGCAGGTGCCCACGCTGAGCCCGCCTGCAACCGGTGCCCCCCCAAGCTTCTCCCGTATTATCCCGGCAACGGCGTCATCTGGGGGCTGGGCGCGTCCTGTGCCTGCCGGCATGAGCATGAAGACCAGGAGCAGGGCAATAAGAATTCTTAGTGACATGTTTTTCGCTCTCTTAAATACAGGGAAAGTGGCTGGCGATCTGAAGCATCCTTTGTTGCCGGTATGTCCTGAAGTCTACCAGTATCGTACCCGCCCGACATCCACGTGTACGAAGTCTGAGCCGGGGTAGTAACCCACGCCACCGCCTTTTAGCGACACCGCCATCTGATGCAGGGATGAAAGACTGCACCCGGGCAGGCGGATATCTGCGGCTTTTGCCTGCATGTGGAGGCTGTGACCGGCTACTCCGCAGTTGTTCTCGTGCAGGAGGGCGTTCGTGGCTGGAGAACGATAGCCGGAGATGATGTGGAACATTTCCTGCGACCCCAGGTTTTCGCGGATCGTAGAGAGAAGATCAAGGAGAGAGGTGTCTATTGGCTTTATCTCTCCGGTGCGGAAATCCCTCAGGATGTGGTTGATCTGTGCCAGGGGAGCTGAAAGGTATTCACCCTTGCACCAATATGCCGCCTTAAGGGACTCGCCGGTGTGCAGGTTATAAAACGAGAGTGACCGTTCGGGCGACAGCGGCGCTTGGAAGGCGCCGAGAAGGGCCTGGGGGAAGGCACATGCGCCCAGTGCCAGTGCCCCTGCCTTCAGGAAACTGCGGCGGCGGATTTTATGTCCCATTGTCTTAAGGATATGTGAGTGAGGGCTTTTCATCGATCCTCTTTCCGGGCAAGATACAGAACAGACCCTTTACTTGTCAACCCGTTTGGTCCTGGTGCAAGGTAGTATGTATCTTCCTCACGACATCACCTCCTTTGATCATCGTCATCCATGCCCTTGGACTTAAGGCGAGAAGCAACATGCCCTTAGAATTGACATAATGCCGGAAACTAATTATTGATGGTTATGGAGGGCCGATGAAGCTCGAAGGCGAACAGGAAGGCATGCTCAAAGGTGGAAACGGTCCGATCATGGCCAAGGCCATGGAGACCGTCGTCAAGTACGGAGAGGCCTTCGGGGCGAAAAGGCTCGTGCCCATCAAGTCAGGCCACCTTGCAGGGACGTTCGGCATAGGTCCCTACGGGGCGTACATACACATCCTGCGCCGGATCGCATCGGAAGGATTACGGGTAAGGGTGCCCACCACGGTCAATCCCAGGCCGGGGTATGACCTTAATTTCATCAACCGTCACATCGTATTCACCAAGCAGGAAGCTCTGGAGGGGCTTCTCTCCGCCATCGGCGTCACCCCCAATTATTCATGCGTCTGCTATGAGAAGGCCAACGTGCCCTCATTTGGAGACCGCCTTGCCTGGGCGGAGTCGTCGGCCGTGCAGTTCGCCAATTCGGTGCTGGGGGCACGCACCAACCGGAATTCGATATTAATGGACGTCTGCTGTTCTCTCACCGGCTTCACCCCTGAATTCGGCTATCTGCTTGATGAGCACAGGCGCGGCCAGATGCTGGTAAGGCTGAACATCAGAAAAATGGACGCCCCTGCACTCGGCTACCTCCTCGGGAAAAAGGTCGTGGACAAGGTCCCGGTCATCGAGCACTACCCGTTCAGCCGCATCGAGCTGAAGAACATGGGTGGTTCCATGGCGGCCTCCGGCGGTGTGGCGCTGTTCCATGTCGAGGGACTCACCCCGGAGGCACCCGACATGAAAACGGTCTTCGACGGACCCCCCAAGGTCACCATCACCGTCACCCAGGAGGACCTGGATTCCCTGCGCCTGCGCAAACCCCAAATTGCGGATATGGTCGTGTTCGGATGCCCGCAGATGACCTGCACGGAGGCACTCGCGGTCGCAGAGAAATTCGTTGGCAAAAAGGTGAAGGTCCCGACTTGGTTCTGTATGGTTCCCGATGAGCTCACCGAATTCAAAAAGCACGATCAGTTTTCAAAGACGCTGGACGCCGGGATCACGATCTTTGAATATTGCCCGCTGGCGGCATTTTCCCTGCGTCTGGGCAAGAAGCACATCCTGACTCCCTCCGGAAAGCTGTTATATTACCTTAAAGGCGCTGAATACGGCACTGAAGATGACTGCCTGAAGGCATGCGGGGTGATGCAATGACGGTTCTTAAGGGAAATCCGGTGATAAAAGGCAGGGCTTCGGGGCCTGCCCTGGTTACGAAGATGCCCATGAATTTCACCGCCTCGTTCACCAAGCCGAAGAATCTCATCCCGGCCTGGAGGTCGCTCGTGCAGGACAGCAACCACGACCTGTTCAACAAGAACATCAGGAAAACGGTCTTCATATACCCTGCGACCATAGGCTCCACTTACACCGGGATGGTGCTGCTCGAGCTGATGTACAGAGGCACGGCGCCTGCTGCGATCATCGTTCAGAACGCAGATCCGCTGCTGGCGGCAGGCTCCATACTTGCAGACGTCTGGTTCGATAAAGGAATACCCATCGTCGAGTACCCGAATGAGGATATCTTCGATAAAATAAAGACCGGCGCTCAAGTCGAAGTCAATGGGGACACCGGCGAGATAACCGTGCTTTAGCCCGGGTAAAAAGTATATATCCATGATATTAGCTTGTTACCCATAAAATTGCATATCTGCATCCTAAAATTTCTTTGAGCATCTGAAAACATAGAGATGACAGGGTTTCTTGATGCAGGAAGGAGAGAAACCATCCTCAAGGAGGGAGAAGATTATGAATAAGACAATAGAGCGGATAAAGGAAAGGACGATCGGGAGGTCAAGAGGCAAGGTTTTGGAAAAGGCGGAAGCGAAAAGCTTTGACAAACCGGATGAGGTGAGGACGTTCCCCAAAGGGAGACTCGAATTGATAAAAATAGGCGGTGCCACCATCGGACGGGCCATCTTCGAACCGGGATGGCGGTGGTCTACCTCCGTGCAGCCATTGGCGAAAACCAAGAGCTGTGAAGCACCACATTTTCAGTATCATGTCTCCGGGACCATCAGGATCGTCATGGATGACGGGACAGAATTAGAATGCAAGGCAGGAGACGTGTCCCTGCTGCCGGTAGGTCATGATGCCTGGGTAGTCGGTGATGAACCTGTCGTGGTCGTGGACTTCCAGGGCATGGTCGACTATGCAAAACAATTACGAGTCCACTAAAGTAAATGTCTGAATAAAGCCGAAGAGGGCGAACCTGATGGGGGGCGCTCTCTTGCGGCTCTCGTGATTCCAAGACCGCCTGCGTTCCATCCGCAGGAATCAGGGCATGCGGGTTATGCCATGGGGGATGGAATAAGATAGTATGTGCAGGTCGAAGTGGAGACAATGGTACTGTGAGCATCGGTGACGGTCATATCGAGCACCCATTCCCCCTTGCCCCTCTCCTTTATGGGCTTGAGCTTTTCTTCAGCCTGATCCTTATCCATCCTGAGCTCGCAGGAGATGTCGGTCGTAGCGGGCTTCAGAAAGCGGATGTTCATTCCCTTGTTTATAGGTAAGAATTGCTTTATGCCGTAGGTAGCAAGAAACAGGGCTGCACCGGATACCTCCATAAGCATGAAGTGTGTGCCTGCATAGACGATACCGACATGGTTCATGTGGATCGTGGCCGGTACGAAGAGCTTCACATGGCCTTCCTCAAAGGTCTCCACCCTGAGCCTGCTCATCTTCACCCATGCAATGGTATCGGTAATGGCCGTCTTGAGTTCCTCAGGGTCCATAACACCTCCTTTACGATCATCAGATACGAAATCGCCACCACCCATCTCTCAAGATATCCCTATGCACAGTATTGTGCATAAATTCAAGTCACTTGGGATATGAGATACAGGCTTCTTGACAGTATGCATGCCTTCCATTATCTGTATTGAGTTCCAATGTGGACTCTAACCCTGAAATTCAACGTAAGAGGATGGTATCCATGAAGCTTGTGCAGAATTGGTTTATTGCTACGCGCCCCTGGTCATTTTCCATGACAGTGATATCAGTGAGTGTGGGCAGTGCATTAGGTGCCATCGAAGGTCGCTTTTCCTGGTTACTCTACCTTCTTACGGTAACAGGTGTCGTATTCATGCATGCGGGTACGAACCTCTTGAACGATTATTACGATGTGAGGCATGGCCTGGATACCGAAGCAGCGGCAACGGCCCAGTACCGGCCTCACCCGATCGTCCATGGTCTATTGCCTGCTTGGCAGGTGCGCCTTGCGGCTTATGGCCTTTTTGGTCTTGCCTCAGCCATCGGGCTCTATCTCGCTTTTGTCAGCGGCTGGGTGGTATTATGCTTCGGTCTGATCGGGGTCCTGGCCGGAATAGGTTATACCGCCCCGCCGGTGAAATATAAATATATCGCATTGGGCGAGGTCTCGGTATTTCTCATGTGGGGGCCTCTCATGGTCGAAGGCGCCTACTATGTTCAAAGGCATATCTTAAGCCTGAATGCACTGCTGATATCCATCCCCTTCGGCGTACTGGTCGCATTGGTGATCTTTGCAAACAACATCCGGGACATAGAGCATGACAGCAGCCGCCATATCAAGACCATTGCCATATTCTTAGGCCCCCGTGCCGGGATACATGCCTACCTGGTGATCATGGTCCTTGCCTACATAAGCACGCTCATCATCACCTTATCCGGTGTGCTCACCCCGTGGGGGCTCCTGGTATTCCTCTCCCTGCCGCTGGCCATAAAGCTTCTGAGGCAGATGGAGACGAGTATCCCTGCAGATGCCGATGCCCAGACTGCCAAACTCGACACGGCCTTTGGGGTTCTCCTTGTAGCGGCGCTGGTCATCCAGGGGTTCATGGGGTGAATCAAAAAGGGTTCCGGCCGAGGCTTGTATGGCCGATGGTCATACTGGCCTTCGTGCTGTGGTTCGTTACCTTTTACCTTACATGGCTCAATTTCTGGATCAAGATTGCCTTTTCCGCAGCCACGCTTGCAGCATTGTCCGTATGGGCGCACACCATAAGGGATAACAGGCTGTCTTTCGACAGGACCGCCATTTTCCAGGGGGTTATTGCTGCCGTTGTCCTCTATCTCGTATTCTGGGTCGGGAAGGTGGTATCGTCATGCATTTTCCCTTTTGCCTCGCACCAGATCGGCGCTATTTACGGCAAGGGGACAGGGTTTTCAACGCTGACCATCTTTTTCCTCCTGCTGCTCGTCACAGGGCCGTGTGAAGAAATCTACTGGCGGGGCTTCCTGCAGCGGAACCTGATGAGCCGTTACGGCGAATTCACGGGTTGGCTGCTGGCCACCATGATCTATACCGGTGTGCATATCTGGTCCTTCAACTTCATGCTTATCGGGGCTGCAGCTGTTGCAGGTGCCTTCTGGGGGCTTCTCTACATGAAGCTGAAGCGCCTGGATACCCTCATTATATGCCATTCTCTCTGGAGCGCATGTATCTTTGCCGTAGTACCATTGATGTGATGCATAATAAATAAATCTCTCCCCTTTTTCTTTAGGTGCCGCATAACTTGACAATATCCAGCCGGGATTTATTTTAATTGGGTGTTTTTTAAGAATCATGCAAACCCCTCTCTAGGAGACTTGATCATGCAAGATCACCGTAGTGCCACCATCGTGATTCCGCTCCCCAATCAAGACTTTGATCCATCGGAAGCAGCCTTGAGCTGGCGGATACTTAAAGAGGCCGGCCATAGCGTGAAATTTGCCACGCCTGATGGAACAAGGGCCTACGGAGATCCTCGCATGCTGACAGGCGAAGGGCTCGACATTTGGGGTTTCATCCCGGGACTGAAGAAAATCAAGATGCTTGGTCTCCTGCTGCGTGCGAATACCGAAGCACGTCACGCCTACCAAACGATGGAATCCGATCCGGCCTTTTTGAAACCGTTGTTGTATCAGGAACTTTCTGCCGGGAATTTCGATGGACTTATTTTGCCGGGAGGGCACTATGCCCGGGGCATGCGGCGCTATCTGGAAGACCGCACCCTACAGTCTTTCGTTGGTGCATTCTTTGACAGTGGAAAACCCGTAGGGGCTATTTGCCATGGTGTTGTGGTTGCTGCACGGAGCGTTTCACCAAAGACCGGCAGATCGGTTCTTTATGGCCGAAAGACCACGGCACTGACGTGGCAGTTGGAAAAGGCTGCATGGTCGATGATGCGTTTTGCCGGTCGGATCTGGGATGCCGATTATTACCGTACATATGTTGAAGAACCCGGAGAACCGCAGGGTTACCGGAGTGTACAGGCGGAGGTGACGCGCATCCTTGAGAAACCCGAAGACTTCCTGGATGTTCCGAGACACGACCCCTTTTACTTCCGCAAGACCAGCGGCCTGTTCCGTGATACAGCCTCTGACGATCGACCTTCCTGGGTGGTGCAGGATGGATCCTACATATCGGCACGATGGCCGGGTGATGTGCACAAGTTTGCACAAACCTTTTCCGCACTACTCTTCAAGCAGATCAACAAGTAAGGCGTTTGCTTCCACTAGCGCTCTTGGAGAATAAGCGTTCCTTGCCCAGCAAGACGAAGGCGTTTTTCATAATAAACCTCAAGGCCGTTGTGTGATTGAGGGCAGGAGCAGAGCCTGTCCGGCTTAACTCACTGCGATATCGAGACTCCTCTCCCACAGGCCGTGGAGATTGCACTGTTGTCTGGCCACCAGGGTCATCTTCCCTGCCTGGGCAGCTTCCTTGGGGATCACCACGGTAAAGGCGACTCTGGGCTTCAGGTATCCGTTTGCTTGGAGATCGGCCTTTCCGGCCGGTTCATTACCGATTCTGAGTTCGATGAATTCAATCCAATGGCTAGGCCCCATGGGGTGGAGTGTTTCGCCGACAGACACTTCAACCATAAACGGCTCGCCGGCCTTGACCGATGCCGGGGCCTTAAGCACAGGGGCATGGCTTTTTTCAAGCCCTGTTTCCATGGCAGGGTCCTTTACCCGGTTGACACCTTCGAAGAGTGACTGGTTCACCTGCGTAGGGAAATAACGATCGGCAGCTGCAGCAGTGCGGGCAAACATAACCGCCGCGGAACCGGCTGCTGCAGTTTTCAGAAACGTCCGTCTGTCCATTCCTTCACCTCCAATAGTATGAATGATGCTATCCAAGGATATCCCCTTAGATAGTATATCTCTCTGTTCTCACCACGAAGGACACGAAGAGCACGAAAAAGACCTAAGAAATGCGTAAACGAACATTCTTGGATTCCTTTCCCCCGGTCAGTGATTTCAAGAGGATTTTTTTTCGTGTCCTAAAGTGCTCTTCGTGGTTAGATATCCCTCTGTGTGCTCCTCAATGATCCGAGTATGCCTTACGGTAATGAACCATATATATTAAACGCCTGCCCCTGATAGGGAAGACCTGGTTGAGTATTCGCCTTATGACAGCAGAAAGGAGGGTGTTCTTGGAAATGCCTTAGATTTGCCTGTTCTTTTCTCATCAATGTATTAATACTAATCATCTCTTTGACGATAAAGAGTTATATGCCGTTGTTGAGTGATCCAAAACTCCGTAAAAATCCTAGAGATCGTTATTGAGGAGACATGCATTGATTTATAAAGAGATTCCCCTTCAGATAGCCTTCATAGATCAGAAATGTACTATGGATCTTTATACCAAGATCAGGGGTGACTATCGCTTGTTTGCAGCCAAGGGGGCGCTTTTACCCGAGGAACAATTCCATCAGTTCAAAAAGGAGAAGCTGAAGCTCTTTTTCATCGCGCAGGATTCCACCGATGCACAGGAGCGTCTGGATGCCTACCTTATGGATATACTGACCGATCCCGAGGTGAGCCCGCAGGCAAAGGCGGATATTGCATATTCAGCGTCCATGAAATCCATCCGGGAGGTATTTCAGGGAACAAACTTGAAGACATTGTCAGAGCTGAAAAAGATATCCAAAAAAATCGTAAAGATGATTCTCTCAGACGGCAGGGTTATGGAGGATTTTATAAAAATCACCAGCAGCGACCACTACACCATTAAGCATTCGGTAAAGGTGGGGGTCTATGGCACTGCCATGACGATCAACCTTTTTCAGGATAAGATCGATGATCACAATATCGATGAACTGAGCATGGCATTTTTTCTCCATGACATCGGGATGACCAAGGTCCCGAGCACTATCCTGGATAAAGAAGAACCTTTATCCGACAGCGAATGGGAAACCATAAGGAAACACCCCCTCTGGGGACAGGACAGGCTCAAGAAGGCCAACTATCACAGTGATGAGTCGACCGCGATTATTCTGTATCACCACGAGAGATGCAATGGGAATGGATACCCCTTTGGAAAATCAGGCAGTGAGATCCCTGTCTATGCAAAGATATGCGCCATTGCAGACACCTTTGAGTCATTGACTGCAGGGAGGCCTTTCAAAGCGCCCAAGAGTCCGTTTGAGGCCCTCAAGATCATGCAAGTTGAGATGGCGCATGATTTTGATCCCGATCTGTTCAGGGCATTCATTATGCTGCTCGGCTCCGCCAGATAAATTCTCCCTGTCCGTCAACAGGGGTAAACCGGGGTTTTCGTTCTCGTAATGTAAACCGTTCATTTCTTTTCAACAGGATAGCCGGAATCATACCACTCGTTCCAGCCTCCCTTCAGTACATAGACCTTCGTGTAGCCCTTTGACATCAATCTGGGTGCCAGCCTGGCACTCGTCGCCTCATGCGGTCAGGCACAGTAGAGTACAATGGTTTTGTCCTTCGGGTTAGCAACAATGCTGTCCACTGCGTCGACATCCTCCAGGCGCTTGGCTCCCTTTATCTTATATTCACTTTGTTCCCAATCAACCTGGGTGCGCACATCGAGAATGATGACATCCGTGTTGTCCAGCAGTTTTTTTAATTCATCCTTCCCCATTCGCGGGGCATCTGCGGCATTGAGCGTATGAGGAAGAATACAGATGAAAATGCCCATCATGAAAACTGCCGCGTAGACACAACCAAACGTCTTTATTATTTTCATATTCTCTCCCGGTTTCCTTTCAGGAAACTCTCCCTCCTTGCTGTTCAAACCTTTGAGGCAGGGCCTTATTGCAATAGGACTTCGATCAGACGACGACCACCGGGCACTTCGCGTTGATGATCACGTACTGGGCGACCGAGCCTATAATGAACTTTTCGACCCTCGTTTTCTTTTCGGTCCCGATAATGATCTCGTCGACCTTGTGCTCCCCGGCAAATTGGACAATGTCTACTCCCGCATCATGACCCTTGATCAGGAGGTGGGTCTCGCAGGGGATCTTTTCCTTGTCAAAGGTGCTCTTTATGTATGCAAGCTCATCTTCCCTCGACTCAACCTCCTTGAGCTGCGGCTCCCCCCCTCTGGGAAGAGAGGAAACCACATCGACACTGGCATTGAAGGCCTTTGCATGTGATTTTACCAGGGGCAGGGCTTCTTTCGTATATTCCGTACCGTCATAGTACATCAGGATTTTCATCTCTTCCCTCCATGCATTTTAGCCTTTCGAGATATTCCTTAGATTAAGAACCACGGTTTACATGTCAATACGGTCGGGACATCACCGTCTTCATTACACCCGGTGCGAACCGTGAAGGGAGGCTGCTTCCATTGACAATATTGATATAATTCTTATTCTATTGTTCACCATACAAGGGAGGAAAGAGTCATGTACGAGCGATTCATGGATCTCATCGAGAAAAATGCAGAGAAGATTACCAATAAACTCCTGCAGGATATCCGGAAGAGGGAAGAAACCAGACATTACCGGGAAATCTCGGAAGATGTCACTTCGGAGCGCATCTCCCAGGTGATCCGCAATGTATACCAGAGGCTCGGGAACTGGCTCAACAAGAACAAACCGAAGAACACTTTGTTCGCCTACTATTCGGATCTCGGTGCCCAGAGGTGCCGGGAAGGCATTCCCCTCGATGAGGTGGTCATGGTGTTCCTGCTGATCAAGAGGGGGATCTGGGATGTAATAAAGGCTCAGATCTCGGTGGACAGCGGATTCGACCTCAATCAGCTCATGGAGATCAATTTCTACGTGAACCTGTTTTTTGACCGGATCATCCATTCCATTGTCGCTGGTTATCAGAAAGAGCTGGGAACAGTCTACGAAGCATCGCCCGGCAAGAACCCGCTCATTGCAAAGATCTTCAAGAGATGAACAGGGTCACTCGGACGGGTAGCTAAGATAAAAAGAAATCATCGGGTGGCACGGGTCAAGGCAGAAGGCCTTGCCCAGGTAGCCGCATTTTTAGGTAAAGCATACTCGGATCATTGAAGAGCACACAAAAGGGATATTTCACCACGAAGAGCTTAGCGCAGCATAGCCGCAACCAAAATGGAGCATAGCATTTGAGCAGACATAGAGGTGCTTCACCACGAAGAGCACGAAGGACACGAAGAAAGGATTTTTAGAAATTATGGACCAGTTCAAAAGGTCTAAGAGTGTCTGTTTGCATTTTTTAGATCTTTTTTGTGCTCTTCGTGTCCTTCGTGGTGAGAACAATGGGCTGGGAAAAGGATGCAAACCATAAAATATGCTTCACAGAGAAGATCCATTTTTATGAATGTCCCAGGTCCTTTACCGGTCCCATTGCCTGGTGAATTGCCATGCAACCGCTCACGGTGTATCGGTTTCGTAACAGGCCACGATCTCACCAAAATAGAGGGTGTGGTAGTCCTTTGCCGGATAGAGGTCATGAAGGGCCCCATCGAGATAAGCGGGGTCCATGGGCGCCTTGAAACAGATCCGGCATTCGAGGTGGATGCCCGGCACCTGGAGGACCGGGGAGAGAGTCTGCTGCGCCGCCACAGGGATCAGCTTGCAGGCCTTGAACTTGTCCAGATCCCGGCCGGATTTGGAGCCGCAGAACATGAGGGTGTCTTGCATGTCCTTCGTCGGAAAGGTGACCGTGAAATCAGAAGCCTTTTCCATGATGGAGAAGGTATGGCGCGAGTCGCGCACGGCCACCATGAAGACGCTCCGCTGCCAGATGAACCCGACCAGGCCCCAGCCTACGGTCATGGTGTTCATGGAGTCTCCTGCCTTGACGGTCAGGAAGGCGCCTTTTTTAATCCGGGTTGTCAGGGTTTCGGAAATGGCAAGGGGATCGCAATTTTTCATCATGAACTCCTTTTATGGATGATAATAGATACATGTTTATCGGGTCTGTTCTCCGGCAATGATTTCATACGATCATCTTCATTGCGCCTTTGCACGAGAAGTCAAGTCCCAATCATCGAGCCTCATAAGCTGCAATGGCATTTCGAACCTCCTGGATTTCGATTCTCATGCCTACCATCTGAAGCCTGCTTCCCTTCAGAAAATAAATCTGCCCCCTTTATCCGAGAGATCTCCTCGGTTTCATCGCGGTTTTGAGAAGGCTGAAAACAGGACATCATGTTTCCAAATCTATGGTATTCAGGCTAAGACTCAGAGCGCCAATCTGGCAGAAGATCATCAGTTTCTTAGAACGTTTGAACCCGATCATTTATCGCAGGAATCATCATATTGGGTAACACCCGGATTAGCTAAAGCGGAATATTTTCTTACGCCTCATCCTCGCGTGTGCCTGATCCTTCTTCCAATGCATTCCTTATGAGGTGAAAAACTGACTGAAAGCCAATAAAATCATCGACGGTACCATTCTGGCACAGCCAATTGCACAGATTAGCTTTCTCATCTTTATTGACTTCTAAAACTTCGGGTTGAATGATCTCATTTCCACGAATTATCCTTTTAACAGCCGGCGTCACATCTATGAAACGGGGGTTTGCTTTGCGTGCGGCATCGATTGTGCTTTGAGGGAAAAGGTTTTCTATACCTTTGGTTATTGGGTTGCCGGATACTGAAGGGACAACCCGTTTAATAATCCGCCCCCGATCAGCATTTTGCTTGGTCGTGTCGCAGTCATAGACGAGAAGGGTTTTACGGGGGGAGAGCTGAGCCAATCGTGAATCAAAGTGTTTCCATATCTTGTCCAGATTGCCAAAACCGTCAGCATCAAGTAACTCCACACCCTTAATGGTTTCTTCGTGGCCAAGCAACGAGGCAGCTTTCCGAAGATAGAGAACATCGTAATTGCCCTCGACAATGACAACATCTTGTCCTGCCCGTTCGAGTATCAGTTTAAGATCGTTTTCATAAGCAGATGATTGCTTGAAAACTTGATATGCGTTCTGAAACTCCGAGAATCGTTCAATACCTATTTCATTACCTTCCGGGAGAGACAGAATTCGAAAGCCGTCATCAGACAACTCTCTTTGGAGACCCATTAAGAACAAGGGCGAGTGCGATGTTACAATGAACTGCACTCTGGGGAATCGTTTCATTAGAGAAGGAATTACGTTGCTTTGTAGGTCACAGTGGAGATGTGAGTCAATCTCGTCTACCAGCATTATTCCTCTTACTTGGTCCAAACTATGGAATCCGCCATCGGTCAGATCGAAATCGCGGAGTAGAGAAAGGAAAAGATTCAGAACCAAAGTCTCTCCGGTAGAGAGTTGAAATACATTTGGGATCCATGGTCTCTCGTTACGCATCACGGTTAGCTGGCGATTTTTGCGTGGCCCCACTCCGAAACGGGGGTTGTCTATTGATCCGACTATTAAACGGAGCACGTCTAAAATCCCCAAGTACAGGTTGGTCGAGGGACCAGAGTATCCGGCAAATAACGGTAATGGAATGTTTTTGGTTGGATCCAGTTGCACAGGAAAATTTTGCGTCTGAATCTCAAAGGCCTGTCTATCAAAGAGAACATCCAGTAGCCAATTCTTATTTTGTGTAAGGGGGGAGTATTGGATGATACTACGGTTGGAGATGCCCTGAATATGTTTGATATCCGAAAACTCCGCACGAGCGACCAAATTGTCATAATTGAGCCATGCCGGTTCTTCAAATCGATTGGGGGGAAAGTAGAGGACACAGTTGTTATTCAGGAGAGTTTTAACATCATTTATCTTGTTGTTAAAGTTTGACCATATCATTGATGTTTCCTTCTCCGGCACCAGTGACCATTCCTTGTGGTTCGGCGTGTAGTTAAACTTGCTTTCGAAATCGTTGCGTGACATGCTTATCTGCCACTCTCCAGACTCAAGATCAGATTCGAACTGAAGCCTAGCGAAGTAGTATTCATATCCTGTCGTGATATAACTGGGGGATCTGTATTTATATACTTTCCCTTTCTCAACCTCAGTGTTTTCAAATATTTCTTGTTTGGCACTAATCAGTGAATTCACGATGTGTGATAGCAAGATACTTTTTCCAGAACCATTCATCCCAACCAGCACCACAGGCTTTGGTTTTCCTTCGTCGTCAAAAGGAAAAGTGTAGTCGATGTACTGAATGGGTCCAACGTTCTCGAAAAGTAAATGTTTGATGTACATATGCTTCTTTCACAACATAAATGCAATAAATGTGCGTGCATGTTATTCAGCGATGCATTTCTTACCTATTGACACAAAATACATATTCTTGTCTTTTTATACCATAATATTCCATCATAAAACATAGCCAGGTTAAACTAAATATTTCATGCCATTCATCACAATGAGCCTGGATTGAAGATCTCTTCGATAGATTGGCGCCTTTGCAATGTCTTAAAACTGATGATCTCGAACATCAATCAATCAATATCGACCCATAACATTGCCAACCTGTTCAATATAATCCTTCCGTGTTTTATCATCCACATAAGGGACAGCAGAAAAGAATATATGCTCGAGTACTTCGATGCCACAAAACTGGTATATGCCAGTGTCTGATGTCATGTGCATAGCATTTGACATCCCTGAGGCATCATAGATCTCTTTGGGTGTCCCCTGGCTGTTAAAGATGATAACTTTCTTGCCTTTGAGAAGCTGTTCGAGACCCTTATCGCCTATGGCATAGGCAAAGCCATGTGAAAACACACGATCAATGTAGCCCTTGAACATAGCCGGAATACCTGTCCACCATACAGGATGTATCACGGTAATAATATCAGACCAGATAATGAAATTTTGTTCTTCCTTGACGTCATGTGGAATGTTTCCGGACTGAATAGCCACAAAGTCCGATGTGCTCAAAACGGGATTGAACTTAAGGTCGTAGAGATCTCTTACCACAAGATCATGATTCCTTAATTTTAAGGTCTTTATAACTTCTTCCAGTATTGCATGACAAAAGCTCTTTGGGTTCGGGTGTGAATAGACGATGAGATGTTTCATTTTGTTCCCCCTTTAACGTGTGGAATTATTAATTACCACCTTATATACATTGATTTATTCTGAATATATACTATCTTAACCATATACATTTCTGTAGATTCCTTCAATAAATTGGCACGTTCGGAAGGCTCCCAAACCAATGATCTCGAAATAAGAGATCAGACTGGATAGCGCCTGATTCCAGTCTCCGCTCGATACTTAAACATCATAATAAAGAATCAAAGGTACTTTTCCTCCTTGCCTCCCCCTCATTTCAGGTGTATATTGTCAGCTGGCCTTACCACCAGCCACATAAAAGGGGGTTCAATGAAGGACATGCTGAAGCCGCTCCATTCGGACAGCTTGGTAGACGTGTTCATCTCGCGGTTCGAAGACCTGATCCTGACCGGCAAGATCGCCATCGGGCAGAAGCTGCCCTCGGAAAGAGAGCTGGCCCTGCAGCTGGGCGTGAGCAGGCCCGTGGTGCACGAGGGGCTCGTTGACCTCGCGGCCAAGGGCCTGGTTACCATGAAGCCGAGGATCGGCACGGTTGTGAACGACTACCGCAAGGAGGGGTCGCTGGCCATCCTGAACTCCATCATCAACTACCAGCAGGGTGCGATCGACGAAGGCCTGTTGGAAAGCCTGCTGCAGATAAGGCTCCTGGTGGAAAGCGAGACCTCCAGGCTTGCAGCAGCCAACCGGACCGAGGATCACCTAACCGAGCTCCGCGAGATCCTCGAAAAGGAAGAGTCCGTTGACCCCGGGAATGTAAAGAAGATCACCGCACTCGACTTCAGGTTCCACCATACCATCGGCATGGCATCCGCAAACGTCATCTACCCGCTGCTCATCAACTCGTTCAAGCCGGTGTACATGAACTTCACCGGCGTGTTCTTTTCAGACCCTGCCAATGTGCCGGCCACAGCAGCCTTCCATGGCAGGCTTGTGGATGCCATTGCAAAGAAGAACACCGTGCGGGCGGTGAACGTCATGATAGAGACATTGAACCACGGCGAAGAGCATTTGCGCACAATCCTCAACCAGCCCAAAAGGAGGGAGCCATGAGCGCACAGGCGGCACTTAGCGTTTCGAAGATCAAGGAACCGAAGAACCTCTCACCGCGTATAACCTGGCTGCGGGACTACTACTACAAGGGCGTGGAGCGCGCCTGGAACAACGAGTTCACCGCCTGGACGACAGGCACGCCCTGGGACGTGCAGTTCGACGAGATGACCTTCTACATCGTGCCCGAGACGTACCCGTTCATGCAGACCTTCCGCTCATCCATGCAGCAGGCTGCCAGGCCCGTTAAGCTGCACCCGGACTTCTGGACCTGGAGCCTGGTTGAACGAAAGGCCTGGTTCATCAAGGAGGTGATGGTGAACTATGTGCCCCAGGAGATCCTGCCCGGAGACCTGATTGCGGGCGGCCGCTTCAACCTGCAGACGTCCAAGTGTTGGACAAAGAAAGAGGCAAAAGAGCGCGACAGGCTCATATACGGCAAGAAGGGGGCCCGCGCATCCATGAAGTGGTTCCACGACCACGGATACGGCAACTCGGGTGCCACGAGCGGCCACCTCATCCCCGGATACGAGCGTGCGCTCAAGATCGGCTGGAAGGGCCTCCATGAAGACCTGGAAAAGAAATACAAGGCCCTAGCCGGGAATGACAAGAAGGGCAGAAAAGGCGCCCAGCTGAAGGCCATGATGACCGCCTCCACCATGGCAAGGGACCTGGCTGCAAAGTATGCCGACCTGTGCGGGAAGCTTGCCGCATCGGAAAAGGATGCGGGCCGAAAGGCAGAGCTTAACCAGATGGCCGCAAACCTGAAGAAGGTCCCCTGGGAGCCTGCAACAACCTTCTGGGAAGCCGTGCAGGCCCTGTGGCTCACGCACATGCTCATCATGAGCGACGAGAATTACCCCGGACCGGGAGTGTCCTTCGGACGCATCGATCAGTATTTGCTGCCCTACTGGCAGTATTCGATAGAGCAGGGCATGGACTCTGAGTTCGGCAAGGAGATCCTGAAATGCTTCTGGGTGCATGCCAACACGGTGTACGACGCCATGATCCGCGTGGGCTTCAACGGCATCACCGCCGGTTACGGCCAGCTCATCACGCTCTCCGGCGTGGGTGCGGGCGGCAAGGATATGACCAATGACCTTACCTTCGCCATGCTGGAGGTCATCGACGAGATGACGCCCATTTTAGAGCCCAAGCCCAATGTGCGCCTGCACCGGGGGACCCCGGATGAGCTGCTGGACAAGGTGGTGGACATGATCTCGGTGAGCCAGGGCGCGCCTTTTCTGCTGAATTTCGACGAGCGGTCCATGGCCGGGATGCTGCGCGAGGCAAAGAGGGGAAACGTTACGCACCTGATCAACGAGAACAACGTGCACGACTATGCTCCCGTGGGCTGCCTGGAGAACACCATGCAGGGCAACGACCGCTCGGGCACGGTGGACAACAACCTCAACCTCTTGAAGGCCGTTGAGCTGGCCCTGAATAACGGGAAGGACTTCTTCGATTTCATCGACCCCATTACGGGCAAGAAGGAGAAGGTGTCGCAGGCCGGACCCAGGACAGGCGATGCAGCGACATTTGCATCCTGGGAGCAGTTCTGGGGGGCGTATGCCGAGCAGACCCGCTTCATCGTGAAGAAATGTGCCGAGCTCTATGAGCAGTCCGAATCCATCAGGGCCCGGTTCTGTCCCACGCCGTACCTCTCGTGCCTGGTAAGGGGATGTGCGGAAAAGGGGCTCGACATCACCGAGGGCGGCTCTGAGCTGGGCTTCACCACGCTGGAGGCGGTAACGTTCGCCACCACGGTGGACTCGCTGCTGGCAGTCAAGAACCTGGTGTTCGACAACAAGGAATGCACCATGGCCGAGCTCATCGGGGCCCTGAAGGCAAACTGGGGAGGCCATGAAAAGCTGCAGGCCAAGGCCAGGTTCAAGGCCCCGAAATACGGCTGCGACGACGACAAGGCCGACGCCCTGGCACATGCGGTCATGGCGCTGTGGAGCGAGGAGACATGGAAGTACAAGACCGTCTCCACAAACCGCCGGTTCCGGCCGGGCATGCTGAGTTGGAACTACTGGGTGGGCGACGGCTTCATCCTGCCGGCGAGTCCGGACGGCAGGCCCAAGGGGAGGTTCCTGTCAAACGCCATCTGCCCGAGCAACGGGGCGGACATCAACGGCCCCACAGCCAATGCGAACTCCGTAGGCAAGGCCATGGGCGGCAAAGACCCCCAGGGCCAGGGCGACTATAAGGGGTATTACAACTGCCTGCCCAACGGCGCGAGCCACACCATCACCATCAACCCGTCGCTGCTGCAGAACCCCGAGCACCGCTCCAAGTTCAAGGCATTCTTAAGGGGCTATGTGGAAAACGGAGGCAGCGCGCTGCAGATCAACATGCTGGATGCCGACATGCTGCGCGACGCGCAGAAGAGGCCCGAGGACTACCGCTCGCTGCTGGTGCGGATCACGGGGTACAACGCCTATTTCACGAGTATCGGGAGAGAGTTGCAGGACGAGGTCATAGCAAGGATAAGCCATGAGTCGATATAGGGGCACAAGGAGAAGTGATCACCATGAAAGGCAACGAAGATAAGCACAAGGGTACCATCCTCAGGATCCAGCGCATGTCCACGGAAGACGGGCCGGGCATCAGGAGCACTATATTCTTCAAGGGCTGCCCGTTGAAGTGCGTCTGGTGCCACAATCCGGAGAGCATCTCAAAGAGGCTCCAGGTGCACTGGGTGAAGTCCAGGTGCATCGGCTGCCGCAGCTGTATCGAGGCTTGCACGAAAGGGGTTCTCGCGCTGGCGGGCAGCGGTATAACCATCGACCGATCGAAATGCGATTCCTGCACCGCGTGCGTGCAGGCCTGCCCGTCTACGGCCATGGAGGTCTATGGAGAGGTCTGCGAGGTGGATGGTCTCCTCCATGAGGTGCTCAAGGATAAGGTGTATTTTCAGAAGTCAGGCGGCGGGGTGACCCTCTCGGGCGGCGAGCCCACCCTGCAGGGCGAATTCACACAAGAGCTCCTCGCGGCCTTCAAGCTCAAGGGCGTCTATACCGCCCTTGATACCTGCGGGCAGTGTTCGTGGGAGACCATCAAGTCGCTCCTGCCGTATACGGACCTGGTCCTCTACGATCTCAAGGAGATTGACCCCAAGAGGCATAAAGAATTCACCGGGGTCTCCCCTGAGAAGATCCTCGAAAACCTTGTCAAGATCGGCAAATCCATGGAGGACAGCTCCATGCCCGGGGATCTCTGGGTGCGCACTCCTTTGATTCCGGGATACACCGCCACACCGGACAACCTCAAGGGGATCGGTGCATTTATCAAGAAAAACTTGAGTCCGGCCGTGAGCAGGTGGGAGCTGTGCACCTTCAACAACCTGTGCATCAATAAGTATGACGGGCTTGGGATTGACTGGCAGTTCAGGAAGACGGCGCTCCTTGACCAGGATGAGGCCGAGCGCCTTGCAAAGAGTGCAAGGAGTTCGGGTGTTGACCCTGAAATTGTCCATCTGAGCGGGCCCATGAGCAAGGTCCATCCGTATGAGTATGCAGATGAAAAAGCCTCATTGGGCGTCACCAAGCAAGGGGTGATCGGATGATCAAGGAGCAAAGGACTGTCATCCCCGGGAGCATGGGCTCAGAATGCTTTGATATTCCTGGATTCGAAGCTTTCGTAGGAATGACACGGTGGATAGAGGAAGAGTCACCGAGAATAAAAGGGGAGGGCATGCATGAAAAAGACCTATACGCGTTTTGATGATGAAGACCTGAAGCAGTTTGAGCCCGAGGCAAAGGTTGGATTGATCGCCACGATAAACCCCGAAGGCCTGCCCCACGTCACCCTCATCACGGCGCTGCAGGCAAAGACCCCCACCAAGCTCATCTGGGGCCAGTTCTCAGAAGGCATGAGCAAGGAGCACGTGAAGACCAATCCCAAGACAGGCTTTGCCATCATGACCATGGACAAGAGCCTGTGGCGCGGCAAGGCGCTCTATACCCATAAGGCCGCCCACGGCGAAGACTACGAGATGTTCAACTTGAAGCCCATGTTCCGCTACAATGCCTACTTCGGCATCCATACCGTGCACTATATGGACCTCGTTGAGACTTACGGCAAGGAATCCCTGCCGCTTGTACGGATCGGGCTCGGTTCGGTCCTGGCCCTGGCGGGAAGGTCGGCCGTCAGGCCGATGCTTTCAAAGCGCATCCTGAAGCCCTGGGCCGAGGGCCTGTTCAAGAGGCTCGACACCATCAAGTTTATCTCGTACGCCGGTGAGGACTCATACCCGGTGATCATCCCTTTGATCGGCTGCCAGGCAGCAGGCAGTACGCGACTCGCATTTTCGCCGCTGGCATATAAGGAAGAATTGAACGCGATACATAAGGGCTCTGTTGTAGCCGTGTTCGGCCTGACCATGGACATGGAGGATGTGCTGGTAAGGGGTGTGTTCACCGGGTTTGAGAAGCACCGGGGGATCACACTCGGATGTGTGGACATCGACTGGGTATACAATTCCATGCCGCCCAAGCCGGGCCAGATCTACCCCGAACAGGAGTTTAAACCCGTAGTGAATTATTGAGTCAGGTTTTCTAGGAGCGCCTTCAGGCGCGATCGGTATGTAATGGTCGCGGCTGAAGCCGCTCCTACTTAAAAGAAGACCCCATGAAGGAGGAGAAGTCCGCATGAGAGCCAAATCCGCACAAAAGAGGCCCGACGACAATAAAAGCCCTGCCGGGCGTTTCACTCGTATCAAGGAAGCCCTGCTCTCACAGCCGGTACGCCTCTGTACCGAGCGAGCGCTGCTCATCACGGAATTTTTCAAGAGGCACGACGATCCAACAGAATCTATGATGGTGCGCAAGGCCAAGGCACTGCGTTACCTGCTCCGGAATAAGTCGGTGAAGATATTCGACGACGAGCTCATCGTCGGCAATGTGGGCAGCCACCGGAAATCGGTTATCATTCAACCGGAGCTGTCCGGGGTCGTCATGAGCGAAGAGCTTCTCTGGATGAACAGGAGAAAGACAAACCCTTACCCGGTTTCCTGGAAGGAGCGCCTGGAACTCCTCTTTAAGGTCATCCCCTATTGGTACTTCAGGAATATGAATTCACGGGCATTCAAGTGGTACAGCCCGAAGCTTATGCGTTTTGTACTGGAGCAGCTTAACGCCACCTTCTACCTCATCAATGAGAGCGGGGGCATCGGCCATTTCCTGCCCGATTACGGCAGCATGATAAGGCTCGGCATCAAGGGCTTCATGGAAACTTTAGAGGAGTCCAGGTCCGACCTCCATGCAGCGGCGCTGATCGCCTGCGAGGGTCTGGCCGAATATGCAAAAAGGCTCTCCCTTGAGGCATATAGGCTCGCATCCACGGAGCCCTTGCAAGCGAGAAGGCAGGAGCTGCTCGATATCGCACACATCTGCGACAAGGTGCCCCTGGAGCCCGCCGAGACACTCCATGAGGCCCTGCAGGCGCTGTGGCTCACCCACATGGCTGTCTGCCTTGAAGGAATCAACTCTGCAGTATCCTTCGGTCGTATCGACCAGTACCTCTATCCTTTTTACCAGAATGACATCGAGACAGGCAGGATAGACAAGGACAAGGCCCTGGAGCTGCTGCTGTGCTTCTCTGCCAAGACAACCGAACACATGTTCCTGCTCTCCAGCAGGACGAGCGAATACCACGGCGGATACCTGGTGGCCCAGGCAGCCACCGTGGGAGGCATGGACCGGGACGGCAGGGATGCAGTCAACGACCTGACCTACCTCTTCCTCGATGTCATGGAGCTTGCGGGCCTGCGCGACCCCAACTACATGGCCAGGATCCATGCCGCATCACCCGAGAAATATGTGCGGCGCACCCTGGATGTGGCCCGAAAAGGAAACAGTGTGCCGGGCCTGTTCAACGATGAGGCTACCATCGCATCGCTCATCTCCCATGGCTATCCCCTTGAAGATGCCCGCGACTATGGCGTGGTGGGCTGCGTGGAGCCGACCATACCCGGCAGGAGCTTCTGCTCGACCGATGCCGCTCTCTTCAACCTCCCCCTGTGCCTGGTCCTGGCACTGAACAAAGGTAAGAGGCCGAATCATAGGTTCAGGGCCGGGGCCAGAACTGCCGATCCATCCACCTTCACGACCATGGACGGTATCATCGATGCCTTCAAGGCCCAGGTGGAATTCATGGTGAAACGCCTGGTCAGGGACATCCGGATCATCGAGAAGGCCAATTGCGACTTCCACCCCACCCCGTTTTCTTCCATGCTTGTGGAGGGATGCCTGAAGAGCGGTAAGGATGTGACTGCAGGAGGCGCCAGGTACAATTCAAGCGGCATCCAGGGCGTGGGTGTGGCGGATGTGGCGGATTCGCTTGCCGCCATCGAAGAGGTGGTGTTCAGAAAAAAGTCATACACCCTGGCGCAGGTGATCGAGGCCATGAGGCAAGACTTCAAGGACAACGCGAAATTGAGGGCCGAGCTGCTTTCCGCCGGGAAATTCGGCAATGACCTCGGCGAGCCTGAACGCTACGCCGACCTCGTGGTACATATCTTCCATGATGCCCTTTCCCGATATCGTAACACCAGGGGAGGCCCCTATGTGCCGGGGTTCTATTCCTCCACGACCCATGTAGCGTTCGGGAGAAGGACACCATCCCTGCCGAGCGGAAGAAAGGCGGGAGAGCCCTTTGCGGCAAGCATGGGGTGCTGCAACGGGCGGGACTTAAACGGCCCCACGGCCCTGCTCAACTCGGTGGCCGCCGTGGATTCGAGGCTATCTCCCAATGGCTATGCCCTGAACATGCGCTTTGATATGCCCTCACTGAAAGGGGAAAAGGCCCTGGACACCATAACCGCACTCACAAAAGGATTCTTCGCCCAGGGTGGCATGGAAATGCAGCTCAATGTGCTGGACCCCGAGGTCCTCATGGACGCCCGGTCGCACCCGGGTAGGTATCCGGGCATTGTAGTGAGGGTGGCGGGTTACTGCGCCTATTTCGATGAGTTGCCCGACACCGTGAAGGACGAGATCATCAGCAGGACCAGGATAGAGCTGGGTTAGCTTTTAATGATCCCGCCTAAGCTTGCTGCGCGGGGCAACAGTTCTTCACCCAAGATACTCGCGATACACGGATGAGAATCTTCTGAGATCGTTGTATTCCATGACCGTGGACATAGGGAGGTTCGTCTCTTCCGCTCCGGCCTCCCTTGCTGCTGCAACCGGGTTGAGTCCGCCCAGCAGGATCATGCCCATCTTGTTCACATCGACGCTCACCTGGCAGACCGGCTCACCCATCTTGCCCTTTATGATCACGGCATTTATCCCCACACCCTTTAAGAGCTCCATGACCTCTTCGACACCATCCCTGCAGACACCGGCAACCTCACAGAAGTTCGCAAGGATCTTGCCTTCCCCCCGTCTCAAAACATCCCGCACGGCGGTCATCCTGGCGCTGATGAAGGCTTCGGATGGATCCAGGGATGTCCCGGAATAATGGATGAGGTCCACAAAACGCATGGGCTTGTGTTCGCTGACCTGGAGGATACCCCCGAACTTGGACTCCAGGGGGATGCCGCGTTTTAGGAGAACGCCGGATAGTACAATGCTGCATATCGTGGCAAAGCCTATGCACCCCTGGGGCACATGCACATCCCCGAGGAAGGCGTCCTCAGGGGCTACCGCCACAAGCTCGCTTACGCACAAGTTCTTTTCAAATGCAGGCTTCATACCCTTCAACGCCTCTTTAAAGCTCTCGGCAGGGAAGAATGAGACATTGATGGGGAGCACGCCATTACCGGCTGTAGGGTCGAAGGTTGTTTTGTAGGCAAGGATTTCCATGCGGGAGATACAGTATCCCACCTTATCCTGTACCCGTGCATTGCGGAGCTCCTCGACACCCTTCGGTGTGATCACCCTGCCGTCCCTCCTGCCGACGAACCGGGTGAGCTCCCGCTGGTCCATGAACTGCAGGTGGTATCGCACCGCCCGCTCGCTCAGGTTGATCCCGTAATCCTTCATCCTCCGGGCGATGATGCGCGCACCGAGGGGCTGCTGGGCCTGGTTGAGGATGCGCAAAATCAGGATGCTCTTCCGTTCCATCTCATCATAGGCGAACATAATGATCTCCTAAGGAATATCGGTAACCTATTGCCGTTTAAGGTAACATCGCACTATAGGCCTGTCAACTCTCAATCACTGAGTAAGTTTTTGCACGTTGACAACGACTGCCCCCAAAGCATAGGAAAAAATCATGGGCCAGATCAGAGACAATGTCTTGGAATTGCGCTCGGAGATACCCCAGGGTATCAATATAGTAGCGGCTGCCAAGTCACGGAACGCCCAGGAGATCCTTGAGGCCATCGACGCAGGCATCACGGCCGTGGGTGAAAACTATCTCCAGGAATCGAAGGAAATGATAGAAGCCATCGGCAAGAAGGCTGCATGGCATTTTATCGGCCATATCCAGAAGAACAAGGTCAAGCACATCGTGCCGCTGTTCGATATGATCGAGACCGTTGACTCTTTGGAGCTCTCGGGCCTGATCGACCAGCATTCAGCCAAGCACGGCAAGATCATGCCCGTGCTCATCGAAGTGAATATCGGGCGCGAAGCACAGAAGCACGGCGCCATGCCTGAAGCCGTCCCCGGACTGATCCGGCAGATAAGCGGCCTACCGAACATCTCTGTGAAAGGGCTCATGACCATGGGCCCCTTTGTGGAAGACCCCGAGGAACTCAGGCCGTATTTCCGTCAGGCCAAGACTCTCTTCGATGAGATAAAGGCACTGGATATTCCGAACGTGAGCATGGAGGTGCTCTCCATGGGCATGAGCGATTCCTATCATATTGCCATCGAGGAAGGGGCAACCATGGTCCGCATCGGCACGAGGATCTTCGGACAACGGCCGTACTGAGGCCGGCACGTATTAAATTTAGATTACTCCCTCAAAAACTCAACGCTTAAAGATTACCTCCAGGAACATTTACTTTTCAGGTTACACTGAAAACGATGATCTATCGAAGTAATCAACACCGTGAGGTCACAAGATTAAGAGATAGTTTTGAAAGTTGTCATGTACTAGAAAAAAGGAGCCTCTTGGGCTCCCTGTATGGATTTTTCTTAAAAAGATTTTATACGCACAACTTCAAATCAACGATGTATGAATCCGCGGTTGTCTGGTGCCTCTCGAACCCGACACCAACATCCAGCAGTTCAAGCCCCGATGCTGTGACAGTCTTTCGGATGTCCGCGATACACTGGGTAAGCAGAGTGAAGATCCTCTTCTGCGTGCGCTTGATATTAACCCGTTGTTCGACAATACGTTCCATGATTTCCTCTCTTTCTGCTCTAGATACGATACCCCTTCCATTCTGTGAGGTCGTACCCACCTTTTTCCACGTGTCCGTTTTTCGACTATTCAATTCTTTCAAAAATTCCACAAGTACCGTACTAACTTCTATCTTGCCCTGTGTTCTTCTTTGTATGGCAATAAATAATTAGGCATGGAAGCATCGGCTATTTCCACCTTGGTCCCAAGGGTTATATAATCAAGCTGCCAGGGATACGCCGAGGTTCCCGTGCGAGATGCCTCTTGAGTGCCGTAAGCACTATTTATTTGAGAGGACATTGCCCAATGGTTCCCTTGAATATCACCAAGACCTCCGAGCAGGATCACCATTGCTGTCAGTAGAGCGATGAATGATGCCATCAGTACGTAACAGACACGCATAAAATCTTACCTCCTTTTCTCCCAACATCCCATGGAAGACTTGCGTTAATCGCTCGCGTCACAAACCAAGGCGACGAATCCGCAAGGTTATTAGTTCTCGATGCTGGTATAGGAAAAATTGCGTAAGATAACCTGGTTTATATAAACAGTAAGAGCAAAAGGTCTGCCAATAACCGGAAAAAATGAAAGTTATTAATCAATGAATAATAACGAGGCATTAGATGAATAGGAGGGCAGTAAGGAAGCATGCAACTATTTGTCAGCCCTCCATATATCGTGGAACCTCGATATGTTGATGGATGATTCGAGGAGGTCCGGAGCGCTTAAACTGGCTCTTTGGTCTTCGGTCGGAAAATCTTGAGCTTATGCATCCTTGATCTTAAGGTACTCGGGTGGAGACCCAGGATCGCTGCAGCCCCATCCTTTCCATCGATTCGCCACTCCGTTTCTGAAAGTATTTTATGGATTTGGTTTCGTTCTGTCTCATCCAGAGTTCTCACGGTGGATGACAATGGGGATAAACAGATATCTAATTCATCTATCAGATGTAAGACCCTCCCGGGGCACAAAATCACAGAGCGTTCAATGACACTTTCCAGCTCCCGGATGTTCCCAGGCCATGGGTAATCCTGTAGTGCCTTCATCGTCTCCTTCGGGATCGACGTGATCTGTTTCCCTAATTTCCTGGAATATCGCTCGGTAAAAACTTCGACCAACAACGGAATGTCTTCCTTCCGCTCCCGCAGTGGAGGGACAGTGATGGAGAAGCCGTTGAGCCGATAGTAAAGGTCCAGCCGAAACCGGCCATTGCGGACCTCTTCCTTGAGGTTTCGATTTGTCGTTGCCACGATCCTTACATCTACCATGATGGTTTGGGATGAGCCCAAGCGTTCGAACTTGTTATCCTGGATCACCCGGAGCAGCTTGGCCTGGATTTCCAGCGGAAGTTCCCCTATCTCGTCCAGGCAAATGGTGGAACCATGGGCGATTTCGAACCGGCCTACCCGCCGGATATCGGCCCCGGTAAATGCCCCCTTCTCACGGCCGAACAATTCGCTCTCAATTAAATTAGCCGGCAGCGCTGCACAGTTGACAAAAATCAGCGGCCGGTCCTTGCGAGGGCTCATGTTGTGGATAGCGGAAGAGACCAGCTCCTTACCTGTACCGGTCTCACCGAGGATGAGCACCGTCGTGTTCATGGGTGCGACCTGCTCTACTTGGTAGAGAACATTTTTGAGACCATTACTTTCACCGAGAATATTGGCGGATTGATATTTCATTTTGTTCTCTTCACGGAAGAATATATTCTCGGTCTCGAGTTGGTCTTTCATTGCTTTGATTTCAGTAAGAGCTTCCTTCAGTTCGACAGTCCTCTCCTCCACCCGGCATTCCAGTTCGGCGTGAGCTTTTTGTAAAGCCTCTGCTATACGGTGCCGTTCGGTAATATCGCGGGCTGCGGCATAGATCAACGTGCCGACTGGAACCGAGCGCCATTCAAACCAGCGATATGAACCGTCCTTACAGCGATAGCGGTTAGTAAAATTAGTAATTTCTTGCTGCGAGACCAGCGTTGCAATTGCTTTACGGGTCATCTCCACATCGTCCGGGTGGATGAACTCGAAAAATCGCTCGGCCATGAGCTCTTCACGGGTAAATCCCAAGATCCTTTCCCAGGCCGGGTTTAATAACCTAAAAGAGCCATTAGGCTCCGCAATACAGAGCAAGTCCAAGGCGACATCAAAGAAGCAGTCGATCTCTTCTGTTTTTTTATGTAAAGCCTCTTCCGCTCGTATGCGCTTCGTGATGTCCTGGGCAACCACCAGGCAAAGCCGGCCTATGTTTTTGCCGGCTTCCATTGCAGTACCCTCGATATGGATATTGATTGAGTTATTTTTAAGCACCACCTCACATGTCTCCCTGGTGGTGTCCCCAAACACCTTTCTGAGAAACGAATGGAAGATGGAATTCGTTTCATCGGAAATGAAAAGACCGAAGCGCCGGTTGATCAGACGTGAACGATCCTCCCCCAGAAGGGCCGTGCCCGTAAGGTTGACCTCCCGGATGATACCTTCGTCTGTAAGGGTAAAATAGCCCACCGGGGCAAAATCGTAGAGATCGGAGTACTTTTCCAGGCTCACCTCAATCTCGGCGCGCGCCTGCATGATCTCCTCGTTCTGCATCTCCAACTCTATCTGGTGGACCTGCAGTTCGTGGATCAGTTTTGAGGTGTCTTCTTTCTTCGGGTGTGGTCCTGTTGCGGTCCGTGTCTCGCCCAGCCGTTTTTCTGCGCGGAGACGCAGATCAGTGGAATTTGAATCGTTGCCAGTGCTCTTTTTCACAACGTGACCTCTTCCGGTATCACCTCACCCCTGTGATCCCTTTAGTCCGGTTGGCAAGTAAATGGCACTGAATGATGACAGAGCTACATGGTGATGCCACATTCCCACTTAGCGCTATTCAATAATACTCATAATAATCACAATGAATATATATTTTAAAAATAGGCAGATAGAGCAATATTTGCAAGAGCTAAATGTTTTTCAAAGCAAAACATTACTTAAAATCTGATCTTACTATCGCTTATTCGAGAACATAGATTTCTTCAATAAATTTATGACTACTATATCAGGGTTCAAATCATCGAAACCATCATCCCCACCCGAGCCCCGATAATATCTGACGCCCGGACCCGGTTTGCCACGATCTCGATGGTGCCTTCGCTGCCGCAGATGAGGCCCACGGCCCCGGGCGGGATATCGGCAAAGGTACCGGATACGGTACTGACCGTCGTTCCGTTCACCTTAAACAATGTACCCGGGCCCAGACGCTCGCATCCGATGTTCGTGATTACGTTCCCGAAGGTGTCGATGTGTACTACCATGGGTGCCTTTACATCAAAGGATACCGGGTCGGTCTTGGGAATACCGAGTTCGTTCAGCACATGATCTGAAAGCACCTTCGCTACAAGGGGGGCAAAGATGTCCCTGCCGTGAAAGGTCGATGATACGGCGCCTTGGGGCCTCCAGGTGATTTCAAGGATCTCCTCTGAAGGGTAGAGAAATGAAAAAATCCCATTGTCTGGGCCGATGAAGAGATGCCCCCCCTTTCTCATGGCAAGGATTCCCCGTCCGGTGCCCACGCCGGGGTCCACCACGGCCAGGTGCACGGTCCCCGGAGGAAAGAATCGAGAGCTTGTTGAGAGGAGCCATGCCGCTGATATGACCTGAAAAGGTTCTATGTCATGGGTGATGTCGACGATCGATGCCTCAGGGATATGTGAGAGGATGACGGCCTTCACCTGGGCCACATAGGCATCCTTGAGCCCGAAATCCGAAAGAAAGGTGACGAGGGGCCTCATAGTGCCATTATCATACGCCGAAGCGGGTATCAGTCAATACGACCCTTGCATGGCAGATAAGTATTCTCTATACTGGCGTGGATGAAGATTACCGAGCAGAGCTGCTTCTACCCGGACAGCTATGTATACTTCGACCCTGCCACTCGAGGATTCCAGAGGGAAGACATCTGGCTGCATGATCGCATCCACTGCTGGCTCATCCACCCCCCGCAGCCCGAAACGAAGGATGCCCTTATCATCCACCTCCACGGCAATGCCGAGAACATGACTTCCCATGTAACCGGCGCCCTGTTCCTGCTGGATATGGGCTACCACGTCCTGGCCTTTGACTACGCCGGCTACGGACAGTCAAAGGGCACGCCTACGCTCGCAGGGATTCAGGAAGATGCGCGGCTGGTCTTCCGCCATGTCCTTAATAACCCGGAAAGATTCGGCGGCTCCGTATTTGGGTTCGGCCAGTCCATGGGGGCATATACGCTTGCCAGGGTCCTGCCGGAATTCCCCTGGCTCAAGGGCGCCATTTTAGAGGCAGGTCTGTATTCGTTTCACAACCTCTTCTGCGAGGCCTACCCGGACATCGAGTGCACCGTTCCCGACAAAGGCTACTCTGCGCTTGATACGCTCCCCTTAAGCCCGGTGCCCAAGCTCTTTATCCACGGGACCGCAGACGGCGTTGTCCCCTTTTCACATTCCATAAAGATGCACGAGGTTGCGGCAGGGCCGAAAGAGATCCTCATCCTTGAGGGGGTCGGTCATATCGATGCCTTCATTTCCCCGCATGCCAACACCTACCAAGAGAAGATCCGGGAATTCCTGACACAGAACCTTTAGCAACTCACCCGTGAAAACAAGGGGAGATATACATGAATGAAGCGTTGTGTATTGAATGTTTATTGGGATGGCATTATCCCGTGAGGGGATAGAGGGTAAAGGTAGGTTTAATACCACAAGGGAGGTCTCAAGCTCCCCCCTCACCCCAACCCACATTTCTGCATGGACAGCAGAAATGGACGTTCCAAAGGAACGCCCATAGGGCGAAGGCCATGTATGGCCTGAGTCACTCCCACCAGGGGAGAGGGGGCTGTCAAGACCTGCATCCCATGTCTCAGTTTATAATAAAGACTCCTGCAACAGCTTTATCTTCAAGGATACTCGATGAACTCACCGGTAAGGTAGGGCACATGAAAAGATCCCCTTTTAGGGAAAAAGTGTAAACCATGTGTCCGGTTTATTGTGTAAACTATGTTCGGTCTTTACACTAATTTTCCCTCCCCCCCTGGCGGGGGAGGGTCAGGGTGAGGGGGGATATGCCTGGAGGATACTTATTGTCCGGAAGCCCGGGCCTGCCTGGTCTTCTCTCCCGGCTTGTCCATTTTGAAAGCCAGTTCCTGGCCCTTCACATCCACCGTCACCTGTGAACCGTCCATGACATCTCCGGCGATAAGCGCCCTGCCGAGCTTGGTTTCAAGCTCCCGCTGGATGAACCGCTTCAGGGGCCGTGCGCCATAGACCGGATCGTACCCTTCTTTCGCGATGAATTCCTTGGCCGCATCGCTTAAAGAGAAGCTTATCTGCCGCTCGGCCAGCCGCTTCTGGATCTCATCGGTGAGCAGCACCACGATCTGCTTTATCTCGGCAAGCGTTAACGCCTTGAAGAGCACGATGTCGTCCACCCGGTTCAAAAACTCGGGTCTGAAGTGCATGCGCATCTCGGCCAGCACGGCAGTCCTTGCCTTCTCGGTAATCTCGCCGTCCTTGGTGACCCCTTCGATAAGGTCGCTCGAGCCGATGTTGCTGGTCATGATGATGACCGTATTCTTGAAGTTCACGGTCCTGCCGTGGGAGTCGGTGGCCCGACCGTCGTCAAGGATCTGGAGCAGCACGTTGAACACGTCCTGGTGGGCCTTCTCGATCTCATCAAAGAGCACTACCGAGTAGGGCTTGCGCCGCACCGCCTCGGTGAGCTGTCCCCCTTCCTCATATCCGACATAGCCGGGAGGGGACCCGATGAGGCGGGATACCGCGTGCTTCTCCATGTATTCGCTCATGTCGATGCGGACCATGTTCTCTTCCGTGTCGAAAAGGGCCTCTGCCAGGGCCTTGGCAAGCTCGGTCTTGCCCACGCCCGTGGGGCCTAAAAAGATGAACGATCCGATGGGCCGCTTCGGGTCCTTGATGCCGGCGCGCGCCCGGATGACTGCATCGGCCACGGCCTGGACCGCCTCATCCTGGCCTATGATCCGCTTGTGCAGGATGGAATCGAGCCTCAAGAGCTTCTCCTTCTCTCCCTCCACGAGCCGTGACACCGGGATGCCGGTCCACCATGCAACGATGTCCGCTATCACATCCTCGGTAACGCTCTCGCGGAGCAGCCTCTTTTCCTGGGCGCCGGCCGTCTTCTCGGCCTCTGCAAGCTGCCGCTCCAGCTGGGGGAGCCTGCCGTGCTTGAGCTCGGCGGCCTTGTTCAGGTCGTAATCCCGCTCGGCACGCTCGATGAGCCGCTTGGTCTCCTCGATCTCCTCACGGAAACGGGTGATCTTGTGGATGGAGCCCTTTTCGCTCTCCCACTGGGCCCGCATTGCGCCGGAGTGCTCCTTGAGGTCTGCGAGCTCCTTGCGGAGCTCTTCCAAGCGTGCATGGCTTGCCTTGTCCTTTTCCTTTTTCAGGGCCGCCTCTTCGATCTCGAGCTGCATGATCTTCCTGGTCACGCCATCGAGCTCGCTTGGCATGGAGTCGATCTCGGTACGGATCATGGCGCATGCCTCATCCACCAGGTCGATGGCCTTGTCCGGCAGGAAGCGGTCGGATATATACCGGTTGGACAGGACCGAAGCCGCCACCAGGGCAGTGTCCTGTATCTTCACCCCATGATGCACCTCGAAGCGCTCCTTGAGGCCCCTCAGGATGGAGATGGTATCCTCGACGGTTGGCGGGTCCACGACAACAGGCTGGAACCGGCGCTCCAGGGCCTTGTCCTTTTCCACATATTTGCGGTATTCATCAAGCGTTGTGGCACCGATGCAGTGGAGCTCGCCTCTGGCCAGCATGGGCTTAAGCATATTGCCTGCATCCATGGAGCCTTCGGCCCTGCCCGCGCCCACGATATTATGCAGCTCGTCTATGAAGAGCAGGATCCTCCCCTCGCTCGCCTTGATCTCGCTTAAAACCGCCTTGAGCCGCTCCTCAAACTCGCCACGGTATTTGGCCCCCGCCACGAGTGAACCCATGTCCAATGCGAAGACGGTCTTGTCTTTGAGCCCTTCGGGCACGTCCCCTCGCACGATCCTCTGGGCCAGGCCCTCCACGATGGCTGTTTTGCCCACACCCGGCTCGCCGATGAGCACCGGGTTGTTCTTGGTCTTGCGGGAGAGGATGCGGACCACGCGCCTGATCTCGGCATCCCTGCCTATGACCGGGTCGAGCTTGCCGAGCTGGGCCTGGGCCACGAGGTCGATGCCGTATTTCTCCAGGGCCTCGTATGCGGTCTCCGGGTTGTCGCTGGTCACCCTCTGGTTTCCCCTGATGGAGGTCAAGGCCTGCAACAGGCGCTCTTTTGTTATCTTGAACTGGCCCAATATCTTTGCCGCAGGTGCGGATTTGCCCTCGTCGATCATGGCAAAGAGCAGGTGTTCCACGGAGACGTACTCATCTTTAAGCCGGGCCGCCTCATCCTTGGCCTTTACCAGGACCCTGCCGAGTCTCTGGGAGACGAGGATCTTGCCCGGTTCGGCACCAGGGCCCGACACCTTGGGCCTTCGCTCGAGTTCTTTGACCAACTCGGCTGCAAAGCTCGGCAGCGGGACATCCATCTTGGCAAAGAGCCGTGGGACAAGCCCGTCTTGTTGTTCAATAAGCGCCAGCAGCAGATGCTCGACGTCCATCTCGACATGCCCAAAGCGGACAGCCGTATTCTGGGCGCCGGCAAGCGATTCTTGGGATTTCTGCGTGAACTTGTTCACATCCATCTATTCATGCTCCTTTGGTCCGTTACGGATTGTCGGGGTGCATTACCACACACCTCATCCTACATAATGTTTAGGTTTTACTCGCACATGTTTCAAGATCTTTTCTCTTTTAAGAACAGATAAACCAAAAAGGGAGGCTTCCATGGAGCCCCCCTCATCATCAAGGTTAAGAAGAATTAGGTTAATCAGTCTGTCTTGATCTTTATCTTCTTCTGGGACTGCTTTTCCTTCTCAAGCTTGGGCAGGCTGATGGTGAGCACCCCCTTCTTGAAGGAGGCCTCGGCCTTTTCGGTATTCACATCCTTGGGGATGGGCAAAACCCTGGTAAACGAACCGAAAGAGCGCTCCAGGTAGTAGGCCTCTTTATCCTTGTGCTCGGCCTCTTCCTTCTTTTCTCCCTTGATGGTCAGGGAATCTTTGCTCAGACTGATCTCGATGTCTTTCTCTTCGAGCCCGGGCAGCTCTGCGCTTACCTGGATGGATTTTTCGTCCTCGGTCATGTTCACCTGGGGGTTGAACGCACCCAGAGATTCCATCTCTTCAGACCACGGCCTTAACCCGGTGCCTGTAAAGAAGTCGTTAAAGAGCCGGTTCATCTCTTTCTGGAATAAATCGATAGGATGCGCTTCAAACTCGCGACCCGCAGGAACACTCCTGCGACCCCATTTAAACGGAGTCAGATATCTCATTGCCATAGTTTCTCACCTCCTTACCGTTTCTTACCCTACCTTAATGGGTATGCTCCTGGGCTTGACCGCCTCGGCCTTGGGCAGCACGATATTGAGCACACCGTTTTTCATCCTGGCCTCGATCTTGTCACGGTCAACGGTCTCGTTCAGGGTGAATGCCCTGTAATAATCGCCGACCCCATACTCCGCATAGGTTACGTCATGCTTGTCAAAGCTCACGTCTTGAGCCTGTGCCTCGATGGTCAGCACGTCATTCTCCAGGGACACATTCACACTTTTATCATCCGCACCGGGCATATCCGCATAGATATACAAATTGTCGGCATCCTCAAGGATGTCTACGGCAGGATTATATGTCAGCCGGTCCTTGGTTCGCTCTGCTAGTGCGGCTTCCTGGGCCTGAGCCTTTTCCGACTTCAATGATTTGCTGATGTCTGCCATGTTCGTTCACCTCCTTATTTACTTCCCGGACGTAACGCTGATCTTCCTGGGTTTATCGGCCTCAGCGCGTGGCAGTACCATCTTAAGCACGCCATTGACATAGTCTGCCTGGACCTTATTGCCGTCCACATTGTAGGGCAATTGCACGGTGCGATAGAAGTTCCCTGAACCCCGCTCCCTGCGATGCCAGGTCTCGCCCTCTTTAGCCTCATGTTCCTTTCTCAACCCTTTAATGGTGAGCGTATCGCCCGTTACGGTCAGGTCGATATCAGCCGGATCGATCCCCGGTATCTCGGACGTGATGATAACGTCATCATCACCGGTATGGATGTTCAATGGCGGGAAAGCCGCCACCGGCCGCCTCGGCAGGGTAAAAACACCAGTCATTTCACGCTGTAGCCGATCCATCTCACGCCATGGATCCCATCTCAAATCAGGTCTTGCTATGGTTATCATTTCTTTCACCTCCCTAAATCAGTAGGGTATTATTTCCTAGATTTTAATAGGGTTGCTTTTTAAAATTTCAAGGGGATGAGAAAATCACACTGTACAGCGCTGCTTTTTGATGTTAAATATCATCGACTAATCCCGAATGAAGAGTATGTAAAGGACTATGGCAGCAAAGGGAAAGATTACTATCGATCAAGGACTTTGCAAGAGCTGCGAACTCTGTATCACCGTATGCCCTGAAAAGGCAATCCGCATAGCAGAGACCTTCAACCACAAGGGTTACCATCCTGCGGAGTTCATTGTGGAAACCTGTAAGGGGTGCTCTCTGTGCGCCGTTATGTGTCCGGAAGTGGCAATCGAGGTGTACCGTGAATAAGACCGAAAAGGTCTTGATGAAAGGTACGGATGCCATAGGTGAGGCTGCGATCCAGGCAGGGTGCAAGTGCTACTTCGGCTACCCTATCACCCCCCAGAATGAGATCCCGGAATACATGTCCAGACGGATGGAGGAAGTGGGCGGGGTATTTCTTCAGGGGGAGAGCGAGATCGCATCCATCAACATGGTCTTAGGTGCCGCAGCGAGCGGCGCCCGCGCCATGACCAGTTCATCATCTCCGGGAATCAGTCTCAAGCAGGAAGGGCTCTCCTTCCTTGCGTCTCTGGAGTTGCCGGCGGTCATAGTCAACATCAACCGCGGCGGGCCGGGTCTTGGCAACATTGCCCCCAGCCAGGGCGACTACTACCAGGCAACCAGAGGAGGCGGACACGGTGATTACCGTATGCCGGTCTATGCCCCGGCCTCGGTCCAGGAGCTCTATGACATCACCATGAAGTGCTTCGATATTGCCGACATATACCGGTCTCCGGTTATGATCTTGGGCGACGGCATGATGGGACAGATTGTAGAACCCGTCATCCTTCATGGTAGAGAGGACATCGAGCTTCCTCCCAAGGATTATATCTTAGACGGGGCTGCAGGGAGACCTTCCCGCATCGTCAAATCCCTGATCCTTGATGTGCGGCTCATGGAGGAGCACAACTGGAAGCTCAAGCGCAAGTACGACCTCATGAAGAGGGACCTCCCCCTTCACGAGGAATTCATGACCGAAGACGCAAAGATGATCGTAGTTGCCTACGGAACGGCCGCCAGGATCGCCAAAGGCGCGGTGAAGCGTGTCAGGGCCAGCGGTTTCCAGGTTGGGCTCATCAGGCCCATCACCCTGTGGCCCTTCCCGGACGAAGCCATTGTAACCCTCACGAAGAAGGCAAAGCTCATCTTGGTCTTTGAGATGAGCACCGGCCAGATGATCGACGACGTCCGCCTTGCCACCCGGGGCAAGGTTGACTGCGAATTCTACGGCAGGCCCGGCGGTGTCGTTGCGGCACCCCAGGAGATCTCCCGGATCATCGAGAGGCACTGGCTGCAGTGGGAGCTCTCATGAAAAAGGTTTTTACCAGACCCAAGTGCCTGAAACCCGCACCGTTCCATTACTGTCCCGGGTGCGGACATTCCATAATCCACAGGCTCGTAGCAGAGCTCATCGATGAGATGGATATACGCGGAAAAACCATCTGCATCCCGCCTGCCGGCTGTGCAGTGCTGGCTTACAACTATTTTGACATCGACACGTGCGAGTCCGCCCACGGCAGGGGCTGCGCCATTGCAACAGGGTTCAAGCGCGCCTTGCCCGACCGCATAATCTTCACCTATCAGGGTGACGGCGATATGGCTGCCATCGGCACTGCCGAGACCATACACGCGGCCAACCGCGGCGAGATCATCACCAGCATATTCGTGAACAATGCGGTCTACGGCATGACCGGCGGACAGATGGCCCCCACGACCATGCTCGGCCAGAAGACAACCACATCCCCTTATGGCAGGAGATCCAAGGTTGAGGGCTACCCTTTAAAGATCACCGACCTCATCGCCCAGCTTCCCGGTGCTGCCTATGTGGCCCGGACGTCGGTGGCCACACCGGCCAAGGTCATGGCCACCAAGAAGGCCTTGAAAAGGGCATTTGAAATACAGATTTTAGGGTCGGGATATACACTGGTGGAGGTTTTGTCACCATGTCCCACCAACTGGAAGGTGTCACCGAAGGAGGCCTTCAAGTTTCTGGAAGAGATCATGGAAAAGGAATATCCCTTGGGTGTGTTCAAGGACATCACCAAGACAAAGGAAAGCTGATATGCTCCAGAAGACCATCATGAGCGGCATAGGCGGGCAGGGAATATTATTTTCCGGTCTGTGCCTCGCCTGGACGGCCATGCTCGAGGGTCATCATGTAACCTACCTCCCGTCCTACGGCGCCGAGATGCGCGGAGGCGTAGCCTCATGCACCATTGCCATTTCGGATGAAGAGATCGCCTCCCCGGTGGCATCATCTCCCGACTATCTGGTCGTCATGGACAATGAGTCGCTGCTCCGGCTCCAGAATCAGAGCGCCTCGGGCGGAGAAATATTCATCAACTCCAGCATCGTCACCGACAGGCCCGGCAGGGGCGATGTCGAACTCGTGGAAATCCCCGTCAATGAGCTGGCCATATCGACCGTCGGCGAGCAGTATGCCAATATGGTCATGCTGGGTGCCTTTGTAAACAGGACCCACCAGGTGAAGTTTTCCACAATGATCGATAAGATGGACATCATACTTGGCAAATCAAAGGTTAAGTTCAAGGACAAAAATATCGAAGCCCTGAAGGTCGGGTATGAATATTTTCAGAAGGAGAAGTAGGTCATGCCTGTCAAACAGTTTCGTCTTCAGACAGCGAATGTATCCGGAAAGCTCTCATATCTCTCTGACGTCCTGGCCAAGCATGGCGTAAACATCCGGGCCATCTCGGTTGGACTCGAATCCAAAGAGGTATCATCCATATGCATCGTGGTGGATGATCCGAAAAAGGCAAAGAACGCGCTGACCTCAGAGAATATCGAATATCAGGAGACCGATGTCTTAGCCGTGGAGATGCCGGATCATCCGGGGGGCATGAACGCAGTGCTCAAACCGCTGCGTGAGGCCAAGATCAATGCCGTCTCCATGTATCCCTACATCGGCAGGGCGACCAACCCGATCATGATCATGGAGGTGGACAACATCAAGGTCGCCACTGAAGTGCTGAAGAGAAACTGGGTCAAAATCTGGGACAAGGACGTATACAGGCTCTAACGTTTCCTTACTCGTTCGGAGAATCAAATCCTTTCTGATGCCTCCTGCCGGGAAGTTCCCGCATGAGAATCCGGCCTACCTTTACAATGGTGTCATAGGCGTCCCATGCGGAGACCAGAATGCCGAACCCTGCCGGCAGGAGCCGCGACTTCCTCCTGAAGGGTAACAGCCTTTTCATGAATGCCTTGACCCACCTGGTCAACCCGAAGTTCACATATCTTACGGGCAGAAGTTTGATCATGAAATTTTTCATAAATGCGTTCGAGTCGCCCTCAGGACCGGATGGTTCAAGGCCGTAGGCCTCTCCGACGACGCTTATGGCAAATTCCTCCATGTCTTTGTGATCCTCCGGATCAAGCCCATGGAGGAGGCTTAATGTGAGAATGAGTGTCACGCTTTGATCCAGAACAAAGAAATCCTCCAGACTGATGAGTATCCACGAAATAATGGTACCAATGCCCGGGAACGCAGAGGGAAGGTTGATGAAGGCGTTGCGGACAGCCTGGCCCTGGGCCAGGACCTCAATGAGATTCTGGAAGGCAATGTGCTCCCCGTCCGAGGGTATTTCCTTTTGAACCCGGGCAGCCAGTGAGCGGGCCCGTTTAATATTTCCTTTCAGGAGGTCTCTTATGAGCCTCTTGAACCGGTCGCTGACGGCATTCATTATCTCAGGACCATTGATGTTCTTTGTATTAATCATGGATACTTACCGGTATTTGTTCATGTTCGGTCATGACAAACATCACCCCATGTGGTATGTAACGGGATGTTCAATGGTTTGTAAAGGGGTCAATATTGACATACGGGTATTTTTCCCATAAAGGTTCATTTCTTTTTCAGGCAATAAAGCGCCTACTCGACGCAGGAAATATTTTCTAAGGAGGAAGAACTATGGGTATTAAGTCCATCAAGGATCTGGACCTGAAAAATAAGAAGGTGTTGATCAGGGTCGACTTCAATGTTCCGCTTGATGAAAACAGCGCCATCACCGATGATGCCCGCATCAAAGGGGCGCTGTCCACCATCCAGTATGCAATCGGCCAGGGGGCAAAGGTCATACTCATGTCACACCTGGGCAGGCCCAAGGGGAAGGTGGACAAGAAGAAGAGTCTCATCCCCGTTGCCAGAAGACTCTCCGAACTGCTCGGCACCAGCGTGAACATGGCGCCTGACTGCATCGGCGACAAGGTAAAGGCCATGGTGGACGGGCTGAAACCCGGAGAGGTCCTCCTATTGGAAAACCTGCGTTTCCATGCAGAAGAAGAGAAGAACAACCCCGAGTTCGCCAAGGAGTTGGCGTCTCTTGGCGACGTCTATGTGGATGATGCCTTTGCCACCGCCCATAGGGCGCATGCATCCACCGCAGGTGTCTGCGATTACATAAAGGACTGTGGAGCAGGTTTTCTGCTCCTCAAAGAGGTGGAGTTCATCAACAAGGCATTGAAGAATCCTGACCGGCCTTTTGCCGCCGTGCTGGGCGGGGCCAAGGTCTCGGACAAGCTTGAGCTGGTGGAGAACCTGCTGGACAAGGCGGATAAGATCATCATCGGCGGCGGCATGGCCTTCACCTTTGTTAAGGCCCTCGGCCAGGGGATCGGCAAGTCGCTGGTAGAGGAAGAACTTCTGAACACGGCCAAATCCATTCTTGAAAAGGCCAAGGCCAAGGGCGTGAAGCTCTACCTGCCCGTGGATGCTCTCTGCGCCGCAGAAGCCAAGGATGGTCAGACGACCAAGGTTGCAACCATCCAGGAGATACCCTCCGACCTCATGGGGCTCGACCTCGGACCTGCAAGCATAACCCTGTTCTCCGAGGCCTTAAGCGATTGCAAGACCATAATATGGAACGGTCCCATGGGGGTCTTCGAAATAAAAGACTTCTCAGCCGGCACGATGTCCCTCGCCAAGGATGTGGCTTCATCCAAAGGCTTGACCATTGTGGGCGGTGGTGATACAGATGCTGCACTCCACAAGAGCGGATTTACGAATAAGGTAAGCTTTGTATCCACGGCGGGAGGCGCTTTCCTCGAGATGCTCGGCGGCAGGGTGCTCCCCGGAGTGGCTATATTGGATAAATAGGGACGGATCATGAGAAAGGCCCTGATCGCAGGCAATTGGAAGATGTTCAAGACCGAGGAAGAGGCGGTACTCTTCGCGGGGGAGATCGCGCGCCTGGTTGGTGACGTGAACGACCGGGAGATCCTCATCTGCCCCCCAGCCTTATACATCCATCCGCTTGTACATGCATTTGAGGGCTCACCCGTGTTTGTCGGAGCCCAGAATATCTATTGGGAGGATCAGGGCGCCTATACCGGTGAGGTGAGCGCCCCCATGGTCAAGAGCTCAGGCGCACGCTTCGCCATTATCGGCCACTCCGAGCGCAGGCAGTATTTCGCAGAGACCGACAAGACGGTGAACAAGCGCCTTGAGGCGTGCTTCCGGGCCGGCCTCACACCGATTGTCTGCGTGGGTGAGACCGTGGAGCAACGTGAGGCGGCAAAAACAATGGATGTGATCCGCACACAGATGACAGGCGGGTTGCAAGGTGTTTCCAAAACCCAGGCAGCACACCTGGTGATCGCATATGAACCGGTCTGGGCCATCGGTACCGGAAAGACCGCCACACCCATTATTGCCCAGGAGGTCCATGGATTTATACGCTCGCAACTGAACGAGCTGTTCGGGCCCGAGTTGTCGGGTATGATCCGCATCCTGTACGGTGGAAGCGTGAAGCCGGACAACATTGACAGCCTTATGGCACAAGCGGATATCGACGGGGCCCTTGTAGGAGGCGCAAGCCTTGAAGTGGCATCGTTCGAGAGAATAATTCGATATAGAGGATAAATAACATGTTTCATACGCTCGTTTTAACCATCCATATTCTTGCATGTATCTTTCTGATCGTGGCCGTGCTTCTGCAGGCCGGCAAAGGAGCCGACATCGGTGCGGTCTTCGGCGGGGCCGGCAGCCAGGCCCTGTTCGGCAGCTCCGGACCGGTGGACTTCCTGAACAAGGGCACCCGGGTTCTGGTGGTCGTGTTCATGATCACCTCGTTCACTTTAGGGTTTTTCGCGCTCCATAGGAGCACATCAAGCATCATGTCCTCCAGATCCGTTCCCGGCCAGACAATACCTGTAGCACCCGGCGCGCAGCAGAATCCCGGTGCTCCACCGGCTTCAAAGGCGCCTTCGACCCCTGTGATGCCCGTAACACCTGCACCTGCAGTACCTGTACTACCGGTCAAATAGCCATCTGTATAGGTTAATGGTAGCTCTTGATCCGAGAAGTGATCAGAGAAGAGCGGGGGCCACATGTACTGGAACAAAGACAGCGAATGCATCTCGAGGGAAAAACTCCAAGAACAACAGCTCAAACATTTAAAAAAGACCGTAAAGAGGGCATCGGATGCCCCATTCTACAAGGGCCTGGGGCTCAAGGACTATAAGGTGTCCGATCTCTCGGACATCAGGAAACTCCCCTTCACAACCAAGGACGATCTGCGGGACGCATATCCGTTTGGGATGATCTGCACCTCTCTGGATAAGGTGGTGCGGCTCCATTCATCATCTGGCACGACAGGGACCCCAACGGTGGTCTACCATTCATCGAAAGACATCGATTCCTGGACCGAGCTTGTGGCGAGGTGCCTCTTTATGATCGGCGTGCGGAGGCATGACGTTTTCCAGAATATGATCGGCTACGGGCTGTTTACCGGAGGATTGGGCCTGCACTACGGTGCCGAGCGCATCGGCTGCCTCACCATCCCGACAGGGCCCGGCAATACCAAACGGCAGCTCAAGTTCATGAAGGACTTCGGCACGAGCGCTATCCATGTGATCCCGAGTTATGCGCTACACCTCTCAGATGAGATCGAAGCCATGGGCATCGATCCTCAGAAGGAATTCCCTTCACTAAAATATGCCTTCCTTGGAGCCGAGCCGCACACCGAGGAGACCAGGCGGAAGGTGGAGGCGTTCTTCGGCATCGATGCCTTCAACTCCTATGGCCTGTCCGAGATGAACGGTCCGGGTGTGGCCTTCGAATGCCCGGCAAAAGACGGCATGCACATCTGGGAAGATGCCTTTCTGGTGGAGGTCATCAATCCGGACACGCTCGAGAGTGTTGAGCCGGGTGAGAGGGGCGAGCTTGTCCTTACCACATTGCAGAGGGAGGCCATGCCAATTATCCGCTACCGCACCAAAGACCTTACCACGCTCATCGAAAGACCGTGCTCCTGCGGAAGGACCCATCATAAGATTACGAGGATAACAGGCAGGAGTGACGACATGCTGATCCTCAAGGGGGTCAACATCTTTCCCATGCAGATCGAGGCGGTGCTCATCGGCATCTCCGGTGTGGGAAGGAACTATCAGATCACCCTGGAATCCAAAGGCCACAACGATCACATGATCGTAAAGGTGGAGATCGACTCGAATCTGTCCATTAACGATTTCAGGACACTGGATTCACTCAAGAAGAGGATTACCCGGGAGCTGCGAGACGAGATCCTCATCACGCCGGATGTCATCCTCTGCGAGCCCGGCGGCATACAGGCGGCCCAGGGCAAGGCCGTCCGCGTCATCGATAACCGCACCTTGTAATGTGAATTAAAATACCAAGGAGTGATAGCTGTTAAAGGCCGGTGCTTGGTGGGAGCAGGCTTGTGTGATGCCTTAGAAAGTGGCAGTGGGTGGGGATGGGCTTAGTAAAGTCAGTCTACCTTCGGCCCTTTATTCTTGTCCTCGATATCGCCTTTTGCTTCCTTGCTGCCGGGGGTTTCATCCATGGCGGATTTAAAATTCTTGATTCCTTTGCCCAGGGCCGATCCCACCTCGGGCAGCTTGCCGGCACCGAAGATAACGAGTACGATAACCAGCAGGATGAGAAGATGCGTCGTGCTAATCATATCTGTCCTCCTTATTACTCATAGCATATAGGCATTATCACACTTAAAAGGCCGTGGCAACTCATGCCAGTATCGAATCTGAGGAGCTACGCAATGGCTCATTACTGTTGAGGTTGTCGGTAGATTTAACGAGAGTAGGCAATGATGCATAGCGATTTCTCACTCACCACCCTGTTCATCGACATAACCGCGAGAAGCGCCCACAGGGAAAGGATCGATCCTGGAATCTCAAAAGAATACCTTAAATTTTGTCTTAAGAATTCTAAGATATTGTTGATTGTTGACATCTATGTGAAAATGCCTGACAAAAAAGGTGAGATGAAGGAGGGATGGGCTGTGAATAAAATATATGTGGTCTTAGTGGCCGCTCTTTTCTTCACAAGTGCGGCATATGCCAAAGAATATGCAATTATCAAGGACACCATGTTCGGCAGCCAGAAGATCGAGATCTACCAAACCCTCAAAGAGGCCCTGGATAATTACACAGGCGAAGGCAAGCTTTATGAAATAACCCTCAAACCGGTGCCTGTGAAGAGGGTAGAGACCAAGAAGAAGGTGGAAGTGTCCGAGTTCAAATGGACCATAGACGAGAAGACGGACAAGACCGAGAAAAGCGACAAGGTTGATAAGGGCGAAAAGAACGAGAAGAATGCAACCCCTAAGAATTGACTCAAAGGAGGACCGCCATGGATGAATACGAAGCCCAAGCAAAAAAGGTCATGGTGCAGAAAAAGCACAGTATGCACGAGGAGGCCTTAGCCAAGGCCATCAAGGATCTTGAATATAATCTGGAGCACTATGATAAATATACCGGGCCCGAGAGTATCTTTGCCCATGTAAAGGCCAATGCCGCGGCACTTCTCTTCCTATGCCAGGAGCGCAAGCGGGATCGCGACAAACGCAAAGGCGACTATGAAAAGGCCGCCACTGAGTTGCCGCCGTCCGGTAAAGACCTGATATAAACCCGGAAGATAGGCTTTCCTTCCCCTCGTTCCCGGGTGGATTCCCCGGGAATGAGGGCATCCCGACGCCCAATATTGACCTCTCTCTATCTACAAGTTCCCCATCTTGCGGATTGAAAAATTGTTTTTGCTGAATATCCGATTGATATCCATAGAGAATACTTTCCTTGCTTTTCAGTTTCATACATAGTATAGACCCCAGTTAATGCAATTAAGCCTGATATCTCTTATCAGGGCATTCTGCGGGGAGGATTCATCCCATGAATAAAAACAAGAAACCGTTCTGCGTGCGGTATGTTCTGTATGTATGCATGGCAGGTTTTTTGGGGCAGATCTTCCTGCCTTCTATCGGGGCGTGCAGCACCGGCGCAAGCTCTTATCCGACCGGTGCGAACCTGGTAAAGGAACAACTGGCCCATGATATACTGCAAACCCCTTCAACAAGGCTTAAGATATATGTCATACAACCTGGTGATGTATTCTGCGATATTCTGGTGAAGTCCGGCATATCAAGGAAAGATGCCCTGTATATCTCAAAGAAGGCCCTTGGCGTCTACAAGCTCACAAAGATGCGGCCGGGCAGCGTGCTGGAGCTCTATTTCAGCCCGGATGGCTCCGGCCTCCAAGAGGTTGACTACAAGATTTCCAGCCTGAAAAAGATGGTCTTGTATAATGGCAAGGTCATCGGTCTGGCCCATGGAAAACCGAATATCGCCTCTACTCAGAGTCCGCAGGCCGGTCCGCAAAAGTCAGAAAAAAAGCCATCAACGATTACGACCCGGCACGCGGCTATACCCGATGAGAACCGGAAGGCACTCAATATTTCTTTGAAGACCCAAGCCCTTTCAAGCCACAATCAGCACATAACAAAGAAACCCGACTCTGCCAAGATATGCACGGCGCAATCAAACAGCACGACAGCAAAGAGAACCATGAGAATTTCTTCATCCTATAACTGCGGTTTGCCTCAAGACATTCAGGCTGCCCCTCAGACAGAGTATGAGTTGCTGGCAAGCGGCATGGTACTTTCTCCTGTATTGCCTCCATGGGATAAAGATACCCTAAAGGCAACGCTCGACAGGTCCGGAAATATGAATGATCAAGAACAGGCATCGGCGAAACGACAGACATCCGGAAAGAAAAATGCCCCCTTGTTTCATAAGAAAAACCTGGCAAAAAAGACTCATCGCGACCATATTGCAAAAGCCCCTGAGCCCACATTCCTCAAGGCTCCGCTTGCCTACCGACGTGTGTCATCAGGCTTCAGCTACTCGAGGGTAGACCCATTCACAAATATGGCACAGCCTCATCTCGGCATCGATTACTCCGCCCCGTCCGGAACACCGGTGTATTCAATCGGAGTAGGAGTGGTGCAATTTATCGGGTGGGATGGGGGCTACGGCAAGACCATCCGCATCGTACATGCCAATGGGTTCATTTCCCAATACGGCCATCTTTCCCGTTTTGCACAAAACATGATAATGGGAAAGAGGGTGAGAAAAGGGGAGACCATAGGCTATGTGGGGATGACCGGGCTTGCGACCGGGCCCCATCTCGACTTCCGCATTACCCACCACGGGACTTATATCAACCCGGTGAAACTCGAAGACAGCACACGGAAATTCTACACCAAGAAAGGCACAGGCAAATCGCACGCCGTTTCAAGAGGATAATAGAGAACACCTATATGTTACGCGGCTTTTCATGAAGTTCCCAAAGGCCTTTCCGCATGCTCCGGGCTTAAGCATCTGTATCATGCTGGCATTGTTTGCAGGGTGTCCCGGCCCATTATTCGGTGATACACTCGTGAATACACACAGTGAAAGAACTGCTGCGGTTCACACGCTCATTGCTGTGGGGGACATCATGCTGTCCGGGAGTGCTACCCCCCTTTTACAAGCAAAGGGATACGACTACCCATTCAAGGACAATAACCTTGGGAAGATCATTACTTCCTCTGATGTTGCATTCGGCAATCTCGAATATCCCATCACGATGGGAGGCAACAGGTACAAGGATAAGGAGTACACCTTCAGGGGCATGCCTGAATCGCTCAGAGCCGTCAAGAGGGCGGGCTTCGACCTGCTCTCGCTTGCAAACAACCATATCATGGACTACGGGGAGAAAGGGCTGAAAGATACCATTCGTCAGTGCATGATAAACAAGCTCGTCTATGCCGGGGCAGGGACCGACCTGACATCGGCTCTCAGGTTGGGCGTTCTCAAGAGGCATGGGGTGCGTTACGGCCTCCTGGCTTATTCCCTTACTTTCCCCAAGGAATTCTGGGCAACTTCCGAAAAGCCAGGGACCGCTCACCCCGACTGGGCACAGATGGGACAGGATATCAGGGCTGCAAGGCCGGAGGTTGATATCCTTATCGTGAGCTTTCACTGGGGCGAAGAACTGAAAGCAGACCCCAAGAAATATCAGATCGTCTTTGCACACCATGCCATAAACTCAGGGGCGGATGTCGTGCTGGGCCACCATCCCCATGTCCCCCAGCCCATAGAGGTCTATAAGGGCAAGCCCATCTTCTACAGTCTCGGTAATTATGCCTTCGGGTCAATGAGCGAGGCAGTCGTATTCAGCTTTGCAGCCAAGATCATTTTTCATGGGAATGAACCGGTGCGGGTGAACCTATATCCCCTGAATGTACACAACCAGGATGTCGGTTTTCAGCCCAGGCTCGTCAGAGACACCCCGGCAAAAAAGATCATTACGCATCTCATGGAGATTTCTAAAAGTTTCGGAACGGTCATCCACTATCAAAACGGGATCGGCAAGATTATGATTGCATCCGAAAATCCTGCCCCATCTTTGACTGCATCAAAGGATGAGAACGTAACATCTGTTGACTCCGGCCCTCATAAACCTCAATGGTCTAGAGAAAACCTACCCTGAGAGGAGCTTGAACCTGATAATATTATAGCTACTCCCCTTGCGCTACAGCACCACTACCTGTCCCTGAAATACTGTATGTTGGTTATGGATTGGCTGTTGCTGTGAAGTTATTAATAGTTGAATTGGCTCCATTGATAATAACCGTCTGAATAGCAGGAGTGAAAGTGTATCCGGCAAGTGAAGGTGTAAGCGTATAAGAACCATTATCCAATCCTGTAAAAATGTAATCCCCATTGGAATCAGTCACAGTTGCTGTTGTTCCGTTCGTGCCTGACAGGGTCATGGTTACACCACTCAGGACTCCACTACTGGTAGATACTGTTCCAGAAATGAAATATGTGGGATTCGTAGTGGATGTAGCTACAAAGTTATTGGATGCTGAGTCAGCTCCATTGAGAGTAACATCAATGGGGGAGGTAAAGGTATACCCTGCAAGTGATGGTGTGACTGTGTAAGAACCATCAGCCAGTCCAGTAAAGGAGTAATCACCATTTGTATCAGTTGTGGCTGTTCCTGAGCTGGTACCGGATAAGGTAATTGTTACACCAGATAATGGAGCACCACCTGATGTCACTGTCCCTGAAATACTATAGGTGGAGCTGGAACTGGATGTTGCTATCTCAGTTGATACAGTCACACTGGCTCCATTGATTGTAACAGCATCGCTGGTGTTACTGAAATTATACCCAGTAAGTGTTGGGGTAATTGTGTATGATCCATTTGACAATCCTGTGAAACTATAGTTGCCATTAGCATCAGTGGTTGTTGTGGCACTGCTGGCACCGGATAAGGTAACAGTTGCTCCAGCTAAGGCTACACCATTTAATGTTATGCTCCCTGATATTGAATATTCACTTACAGGGGCGCTGGAATCACTATTACTATTTCCACCCCCACTATACAAGTCCCAGTGACCACCACCACATCCTGATAGCAGGATAGTCAGACTGAATAATACAACGAATAATGTGTGATTACTGCCCAACAAGAGTTTCCAGTGTTTATTCATAGTTCTCGCCTCCTTAATGCATAATACTCTTTTACAGTTTATATATTTATACTCCTCGGAAAGATTGATCGTTAAACTAAAGAAAAAACATTAGATGAATTTGACTATATCTGCCCTACGGTCGCGGCATACCCGTAGAACAAGTTCTGATGAGACCTTAAGCAGGTTCAAATCCTTGATGATACGGTTGTAACAAATCAATAGTATATTTAGAATATTACAATAATGTCGTAAAAGGCATAATATTCGGATATGTTAAGCTCAGATCATGCAGAATATTTCTTCCGATTGTCTCTACAAGACGGTGAACAGGATAGACCGAAGATATCTATGTGAACATGAAGCATCACCCAGACTGTACATAACTGCAATAAATCATTGGTCCGGATTTCGTATGATCAAACAGAGCTTTCTTACTATAGTCTACACTGGGGCCCTGGAGTAATTCCCATCAGGAGGATCTCCCCTGCTTCAGCACGGATAATTCCTTGAAGAGCAGGCAGCCCGCCCAGGCGCAGGCTGTGATCATGCATATCAGGCCGAGCCACATGGCGGCTGAAGCGATTGCATGGTCATAGGAGAGCATGCCGAGTGTGCCGAGGATGTTCTCCCAGTCATGGAAGCCTGGCCTGTCTTTACCGGTCACTCCACCCAGGAGCGTCAACTTAAGTGCACGGGCATCGTTGATGTAGGGCGCCATGTC
>Ga0187849_1000173_pt1 | contig 96720 bp, 94 predicted proteins | sample June2016WEW_4_10_2_FD_132412 | JGI IMG/M metagenome (GOLD analysis project Ga0187849, IMG submission 132412) | Peatland microbial communities from SPRUCE experiment site at the Marcell Experimental Forest, Minnesota, USA - June2016WEW_4_100 | ecosystem: Environmental > Terrestrial > Soil >... | reverse complement strand
TAAAATCGGACGCCACGGCCGAGGAAAGTTGCTGCGAGTGAACGGTGGAGGAAGGAGTTCGACCATGGACCGGGCTCCGGAGGGCGCCGCTCTCTCTGAAAGTCGGTCTTACCTACGGTATTTTCGAGAAAGATTACTTCTTGCAATGCAAAGTTGCGCTACGAAAAGGTTATGCTTTTTTGGATTTATTGTGACTAACAGTGCTCATTAATAGGATCTATTCCCATATGCACTGATACTTGCTGCAAAGTTCATGCATCCGAATTATGATCTTTCTCCCAGTCTTCCTGCAGTTTTTCAGCTAGTGAACTGTCTTCGAGAATAATGGGGCCCCTGTAGCCACACTGCCTGCAGTCCCAAATGGACCACATTTGTGGCAGCCCCGATGCGAAGAAAATCTCCGTTGAACCGCACCTTGGACAGAATTTCTTTCCTCTCTTCTTAGGACCCGCTTCATTCGTTGAAGACAATGCGATAGAGCAACCCCATAAGAATAATACTTCTCAAAGGGGGCGAATAACAATTGTCCCTGCCTAGCTGAAAGCTTTTTAAACTATGAACGGAGTTATTACTCGATTTATGTCTGCCCATAAATTCCCGCGCATCCGCTGCTTGTTTGCGATCGTGCTCTTGATCTTGATAGCCTCGGTCTTGATCGCTGCGCCAAAATCCAACCCCGTCGTGCTTTCGGCAGAACAGGCTGCATCAGGGCCTGGCGGAAAAATTGTGATCGTTAACTTCGATGTCCCTGTGGACCTCGGGTCGTCCTCACTGATGCAACGGGCTGTTAGCTACGCCATAAGCCAGAACGCCTCTGCTATGGTCATATTAATGAACACGCCCGGCGGTCTACTCTCGGACATGGTATCGATAATATCTTCGATCACCCAGGCGAACGCCTCTGGAATCCCGGTCTACACCTACGTCCCACCAAACGCCCTGGCCGCCTCCGCAGGCAGCTACATAGCCATGGCTTCAAACGGCATCTTGATGGGAACGGGATCCGAGATCGGACCGAGCACACCAATAGTCGTTGGGGGGACTGACCTAGAGCAGAACCACACGGAAGCAGCCATGCTAAATCTGATGGTTAGCCTTGCCCAGGAGTGGGGTAGGAACAGCACGGCAGCCTACGCCATGGTCTATTCTGACCAGGCATTCACAGCCACGGACGCCTCCTCCATCGGGCTTATCGACGGTGTCGCCGACTCGCTGAACCAATCACTGGCAGTCTGGCACCTGCAGGGCAACCCGCAGGAGACTCTGAGCGAGAACTTGTACGAAGAGTTCCTGAGTACCATCAGCAACAGTACCCTGGACGGAATCCTCATAATGCTTGGCATCCTTGCTCTCCTCTTGGAGCTTTACCACCCCACGATATTCCTGACCATAGTGGGGGGTGTGGCGATAATAGCAGGCTTTGTGGGCGCAGAGGAAATAGGCGCCTCGATCTTTGGCTTCGCAATCTTGGCAGTTGCGGCTGGGCTAGTCCTTCTAGAGCTCAAGCTGGGCCACGGATTCGCAGTGATCGCCGGGATGGTGCTGGGTGCAGTAGGGATACTGTACCTCTCGCAGGGGCTAAGCTACTCGCCCACACCCATAAATGCATCTGTCGAGATAGAACTAACTGTCTTGGTAGCGGTTGGGATCATGTCAGGCCTCTACATTCGATGGATACTCGGCCCTATACGGAAGAAGAAATCTTTCACGGGGCCGGAGTCGCTGATCGGCAAGATAGGAGTTGCCATCAACGATCTGAAGCCTACCGGCGATGTCCGCGTGGAAGGCATAATCTGGAGGGCAAAGTTCGAGCCGGGCACGGCAAAAGCCGGCGAAGCTGTGAAGGTGAAGGCAGTGGAAGGGCTTATGCTTGTGGTCGAGAAAGCTGCGGCCGACAAGACCTGATCGTTTGCAACCCTGCCCTGCAAATTAGTTTTATTAGAGTGCCTCTGCTATTATCACCTAAGAAAAATTCTGGGGAGTATAGTTAATGGCTGACATTACAACTCTAGCCGTTGAAGCCTTCATAATTTTAATAGTTGTCGCGATACTTGCAAGCGGACTCAGGATCATCAAGGAGTGGGAACGCGCCCCGCTCCTTACCCTTGGGCGGTACCGTGGCCTGAAGGGGCCTGGGATCATATACGTGATTCCATTCATAAGCAGGGTACCATTCATCATCTCAACGCGCCTTCAGGTAATCTCCTTCAAAACCGAGCAGACGTTCACCAAGGACAACGTGCCTGTCGTCGTTGACGCCGTTATGTATTTCCAGCCGGTCGACATGCAGAAGGCGGTTCTGGGTGCGGAGAACTTCCGTATGGCCACTGAGCTGGCTGCGCAGACCACCCTGAGGGAGGTCATCGGGCAGGCCAGCTTTGACGAGCTGCTTGCGGAGCGCGAGAAGGTTGGTTCGATCGCCCGCGGCATAATCGACTCGAAGACCGAGGCCTGGGGCATTAAGGTGACCGCCGTCGAGATCAGGGATGTCGCTATCCCGCAGGCTTTGCAGGAGGCAATGTCAAGGCAGGCTCAGGCGGAGAGGGAGAGGCGTGCAAGGGTCACGCTGGCACTCGCAGAATCCGAGGCTGCTGCAAAGATGGTTGAAGCAGCAGACCAGTACAAGAACCACGACCGCGCCTTCCAGCTGCGGTGGATGAACATCATATACGAACTCGGCCTCCAGGGAAAGAACACCATACTGCTGATCCCTTCAAACATACCTACCGCTGGCTTCAGCGAGGGTGTCCCGCCTGTGGGTGTAATGGGGATCAAAGATCTAGTTGCGAAACAAACCTCTAACTCAGAGGAGACGCCACAAGACACGTTCCAATCCGAAGATTCGGATAGGCGAGTTCCACCACCCAAGAAAGCATGATCGTGATTAGGGGCATTTTTCAACCCTCCTTTTTCCCCCATGCCGAACCTAGGCAACCATCCTCTCTACGATCTGGCAAGAAATGATAGCAGCTCACATTTTCTGTCGCCAGACACTGCCAGGGTTTGGGATTGTCGATTACCAAGTAGTCCAGGCGATCACATTTGGCATCTTGGATAAGGCTACAGCGTTCCAGCTCCACATCAACCTTTGGTGGGTGTTTATTGCCCTATTGGCACTCCACGTCCTTTTGACTATGCAGACGCGAGCAGCCAGAAGCAAAGAGTCTTGAACCCACTTAAATTCTAAAAAAGGGAGATTGCAGTATCATTTTTTTATCTCATCAAACTTCAAAGCACCGCAGTTGATGCAGTACCTCTTCCCCGTGGGGGCCGGACCGTCGTCGAAGACGTGCCCCAGGTGACCACCGCACTTGCTGCAGACAACCTCGATCCGTTTCATCCCGTAGTTGTTATCTGGGATGAGTTTGACAGCGTTCTCGTCTGCCGCCTTGAAGAAACTTGGCCACCCGGTGCCTGAATCGAACTTCGCATCCGATTTGAAGACGACGTTGCCACAGCCTGCACACCTGTAGCTGCCGTCATCCTTGTTGTAGAGAAGCTTGCCCGTGAAAGGCCTCTCGGTGCCCTTCTTGCGCAGTATGTCGTACTCTTCTTTGCTGAGCGCCTTCTTCCATTCCTCATCCGTCTTTTTGGCCTCAGGCTCCATGATCAAAACTCCCTAGCATCTAAATTGGCGGACTGCCTTCTATCTTTTGCCTCGCATCTGGTCACTCGATTATCCTCTTGAAGCTTATGGACGCGATTATGAACATAACAACGTCGAAGATAGCGATGACTATCACGTCAGTCAGAAGGTTTGAAAGGTCCCCCGTTATCATAAGGCTCCTTACGGCGTCAACGACGTAGCTTAGTGGGTTCACAGTTGCGAGCTGCTGTAGAACAGGTGGCATTATCTCGACTGGGTATAATGCATTGCTTGCGAAGAAGAGCGGCATGATTATTGCTTGACCTATGCCCATGAACCGCTCCCGGCTCTTCATGAGTGATGCAATAAGAATCGATATGGCGGCGAACCCGCCGGAGGCGAAGAAGATTATCGCAGTGGCTGTCAGGAAATATAGAGGGTTGGGCACTATCCTGACGCCTATCAGAAGCGCAATCGGCACGATTATCAGCACCTGGAAAAATGACCTCACACCCGAGGACATGGATCTCCCGATGACTGTGGAGTACCTTGAGGCTGGAGTCACAAGCAATTTCTTCAGGATGCCCTGTTCCCTCTCCCAGACCATGGTCAACCCAAAAAATATGCTGACAAATGTCATGGATTGGACCAAAATCCCTGGTGTTATGTAATCGGTATAAGGTATACCTGCCGTTGGAATGGCGCGGAGATTGCCGATCACCGGCCCAAAAATGACGATCCACAATACAGGTTGGACTGCCCTAGTGTAGATCTCGGTCCGGTCGTGCCTCAACCTCCTCAGTTCCAATTCTATCATTACAAAGAGATTGTTTACAGAAATTCTCAGGTTGCTTAGAGAACTCACAGTTAACCCCTCCTTATCCTTCCCCTCGTTTGCCTGACATCCTTTATACTCCCTCCCGATTCTAGCCGGGTGCCTGCGTATTTCAAGAATACATCGTCCAGATTCGGCTTATTCATGGAAACCTTCTCCACTGTCACGCCCTCGCCCTCAAGAAGCCTGACGACCAAAGGCATCGCGGTCTCAGAATCGTCTGTGACTACGATCAACTCAGAATTGTGTATGGTGACCTCTCTCACCAGCTCCAAACGCCTTATGATGTCAAAGACATGGTCGTCAACAGTGTCCCCTTCAATTTCAAACGTTATCACGTCGCCTCCGACCGATCTTTTCAGCTCCTCTGGGGTACCAGTTTTTATTATCTTGCCCCGGCTGATGATGCCTATCTGATCCGAATAGAGATCTGCTTCGTCCATGTAATGGGTGTTGAAGAAGACCGTCGTTCCGAACTCTTTCTTGAAAGAGGTAAGCTTCTCCCAAACGACCTTCCTGGCCACAGGATCCAGACCTATAGTCGGCTCATCAAGAAAGAGAATCTTCGGCCTGACCAGCAGGGCGCAGGCAATCTCGAGCCGCCTGATCATCCCCCCGGAGTAAGACTTGACGAGCGTGTTTCCCACATCGCTCAGCCCGATACTATCTATCGCCTCCAGGATCAGCTTCTTCCTTGTCTCGGAGGGCACGCCATAAATCTTCGCATAAATTAGGAGGTTCTCATAGCCAGTTATGTCCGTCCATACACTCATCTCTTGGGGAACATAGCCGACTAACCGCCTGACCTTCTCGCTCTCGGTGGTCACGTCGTGACCCATCACGAGTGCCCTGCCGGAATTAGGCTTAAACTGCGTAGTTAGGATCCGTATCAATGTGGTCTTTCCTGAACCATTGGGACCGAGCAGGGCAAAAACCTTGCCAGATTCGACTTGGAGATTGACCCCATCCAGCGCTTTGGTCTTCCCCTCGTAGATCTTTACGACGTTCTCCACATCAACTGCCAAATCCATATTATCCTAGAATGTCGACTCCCCGTATATATTCCAACATCAGGAACTTTCATTTTCCGTAGCTTTCAGAATCGGCATGGCAAGCTCAAAGAGTATTTATCTATGATCGGCTCATCAATACTCTAGTATCAGGGGCTGATGGAATTTGATAGTTGGTCCAGAGGCTTACAGGCTACAGTTCTTTATCGACAATGGCTTTCAGAGGAAGGAATGCAAGTCCTGCAGGAGGCACTTCTGGACCCTTGATCCAGACCGGGAGTTGTGCGGCGATTCGCCCTGCGTCCCCTTTTCCTTCCTGAACGATCCGCCGACCAAGCGGAAGTTTACGATCAAGGAGATGCGAGAGGAGTTTCTCTCGTTCTTCGAGAAGAGGGGTCACCATAGAGTTAGGCGCTACCCTGTCGTCGCGCGTTGGAGGGACGACATTTTCCTGACCATTGCGTCAATCGCGTGCTTCCAGCCACATGTTACCAGCGGCGAGGTGCCGCCACCGTTCAATCCCCTCACAATCTCGCAGCCGTGCATAAGGCTCAATGATCTTGACAATGTTGGAAAGACTGGGGGGCGCCACCTGAGTATCTTCGAGATGATGGCACACCACGCCTTCAATTCCAGTCAGAGGCAGATCTACTGGAAGGAGGAGACCGTCAAGTACCACCACGAGCTCCTCACCAAGGACTTGGGCGTTCCTGGGAAGGAGGTCACGTATATCGAGCACTGGTGGGAGGGAGGCGGGGATGCGGGGCCAGATCTGGAGGGCATCGTCAGAGGCATGGAGGTATCAACCCTCGTCTTCATGCAGTACAGCAAGGTTGGCAACGATTACAAGGAGCTCCCTCTGAAGATTGTGGATACGGGCTATGGGCTCGAGAGGTTCACATGGCTCTCCCAGGGGACCCCCACGGCATTCCAGGCAGTATATGGCAGCCTCTTCGACAAGTTCACAGACCTAGCCAAGGTTCAGCTTCCCGACCCCAAGGTGCTATCCGCCATGACTAAATACGCGGGGATAATGAATGTTGTGGATGAGGGTTCGCTGAAGGCTGCGAGGAAGCACGTGGCTGACCTGCTGGGGACCGATGCGTCGACGCTGGAGCGACAGCTCGAGCCCATTGAGACAATAACCGCCATACTCGACCACACCAAGACCCTGACATTCATGCTCAGCGACGGCATAGTCCCATCCAATGTACAGGCAGGATACCTTGCCCGCCTACTTGTCAGGCGCCTCAGAAGGATGATGGATGGTATCGGGATGAAGGTGCCGCTCTCTGAACTGCTGTTAATGCAGATATCCTACTGGAAGGACCAGTTCCCGGAGCTCACGGATAATATGGACTACGTTGCGAAGGTAGCGGACCTTGAGGTTAACCGCTACCTTAAGACACTGGAGCAGGGAAGGAGCCTGGTCCTCCGCCTTGTCAGGGAAGAAGGGATCGCAAAAGCTGGCATACTGCCCCTCGAGAAGCTCATTGAGCTTTACGACTCCAACGGCCTCCCTCCAGAGATCGTGAAAGAGGTCAGCGAGCCGCAGGGAGTCAAGGTGGAGATCCCAGACACCTTCGATACCATCGTCGCGGATAGGCACTCCAACGCCAACAAAGCCGTGGAGGCTCAGCCTGGAGAGTCACGCATGTTCGAAGGCCTGCCCTCACTCCCGCCAACCGGCCTGACCTACTACACCATGCCAAAGCTGCAGAAGATGGTGGCTGGCGTGCTTTATGCCGATGGCAAGCGCATAATCCTTGACAAAACTATCTTCTACCCCGAGGGGGGCGGACAGATGAGCGACACTGGCCGACTGGTCAAGGAGGGGGCAGAGACAAAGGTCTTCCAGGCTCAGAAGCACAAGGGCATGGTCATCCACTTCGTCGAGAGCGGCACGAAGTTCAAGGCTGGCGACAGCGTGGAGTGCGATGTGGACTGGCAGCGGAGGATGAGCCTTGCGAGGCACCACTCCTCAACCCACATACTGCTGGGCGCGGCAAGGAGGGTGCTAGGCGGGCACGTCTGGCAGATGGGCGCACAGAAGTCTCCGGACAGGAGCAGGATTGACATCTCACACTATGAGAAGGTCACCGCGAGCCAGCTAAGGGAGATCGAGTTCATCGCCAACAGGGTCGTCTCTGAGAACCGCCCGATCAACACGGCTTTTATGGAAAGGAACACAGCGGAGCAGAAGTATGGCTTCGGCCTCTACCAGGGGGGTGTCATCTATGGCTCGGAGATAAGGATCGTCGAGATCCCAGGATGGGATGCAGAGGCGTGCGGAGGCATCCACTGTGCAACCACGGGGGAGATCGGTATCATCAAGATAATCAAGTCAGAGAGGATCCAGGACGGCGTAGAGAGAATAGAATTTGTCTCAGGGGAGCCAGCCCTGAAGTACATCCAGAACCAGGAGTCGATGATCCAGGAGGTCTCCAGGACCATAAACACGCCCGTCGAGAGGTTTGAGAAGGCAGCTTCGAAGCTCGTTGAGGATCTTGCTGCTTCGAAGAAGGAGGCCGAGAGGCTGCGCAGGCTCATCGCAAATGAGGTATCACCATCACTGATAGCCAGCGGCGAGAAAGTCGGTGCGATAAAGCTCGTCAGCAGCGTCTTGGAAGGCGTCACAGGGGCGGACCTACTGCCCATCGCATCCAGGATCGTCGATCTGAATCCGTCAGCGGTCGCTATCCTGGCATCGAAAGCTGATGGAAGTGTCGTGATACTTGCAGGCGCCGAAGCCCTCAAAGCCGGGGCAGACGCGGGGAGGCTCGCAGGTGAGTTCACGCTTCTCCTAAACGGAAGGGGAGGGGGCAGGAGCGATGTTGGCCAGGGCAGAGTCCCTCCCGCGGAGCTCGAGAAGTTCGCTGTGGCGCTGTCTAAGGTGAAGGCGTCCCTGCATGAGAAGAAGCGCACTGTTTGATCAATTCGAGAAGGTATCGGAAAATGTCGTTGGATTTCAGGTTGCTTGAGGAGAAGTGGCAGAAGCGCTGGTCGGACTCCAAGGTCTTCGAGGCAGATCCCGATCCGTCGAAGCCGAAGTATTATGTCACAGTTGCATACCCCTATCCGAACGCCCCTCAGCACATCGGGCACGCCAGAACCTACACCCTGGCTGACGTCCATGCGAGGTACATGAGGATGAAGGGCTTCAACACCCTCCTGCCGATGGCGTTCCATTACACTGGGACCCCAATCCTGGCCATGAGCAAGAGGATTGCCTCAGGAGACACCGAGCTCCTCCATATCTTCAAAGACCTCTACGGCGTCCCGGAAGATGCGATCAAAACCTTCAATGTTCCGGTGAACATCGCAAGGTACTTCCACAGGGAGATAAAGGGCGGGATGCAGGAGATGGGCTACTCCATAGACTGGAGGAGGGAGTTCACCACCATCGACCCATCGTACAGTAAATTCATTGAATGGCAGTTCCACACGCTCAGCTCAAAGAACCTTATCACGAAGGGCGCGCACCCCATAGGTTGGTGCCCCTCCGACAAGAACCCTGTCGGGCAGCACGACACGCAGGGCGACTTCGAGCCGGAAGTGGGCGAGTTCACAGCGATAAAGTTCGATCTGGATGGAACGTCCCTCCCCACAGCAACCCTGAGGCCCGAGACTATCTTCGGGGTCACAAACATCTGGATAAACCCGGAGGCTGTCTACGTTGAAGTGGACATGAAGGGGGAGCGCATTGTCGTCAGCAAGCAGGCATCGACCAAGCTCTGCGAGCAGATGACATGCATAGCCGTAATCCGCGAACTGAAGGGATCTGATCTCGCAGGCAGGTACGCCACCAATCCGATCAGCGGCAGCAAGGTCCCCATACTGCCCGCTGAATTTGTCGATCCGGACAACGCCACCGGCGTCGTGATGTCTGTGCCCGCCCATGCCCCATACGACCTCCTGGCCCTCAGAGACATAAAGGCAAAGCCTGACATCCTCAGCAAGTACGGCATCGATACGGGCATCATCGCCAAGATAGAGCCGATCCCGGTCGTGCAGCTCAGCGGCTTCTCTCCAATCCCAGCGCAGGATGTAATAAACAGCATGAAGGTGAAGGACCAGCTCGACCCTAGGGCCGAGGCAGCCACCAAGGAACTCTACCAGAAGGAGTTCCACACTGCGCATATGCTCCCCGAGACGGGCAAGTACGCGGGCCTGGCCGTCAGCAAGGCTAAGGAGATGGTCAAGAAAGATCTGATCTCCGCGAACAAGGCCTTTCTGTTCTATGAGATTCTCAACGGGCCGATCTACTGCAGGTGCGGCGCGAAGGTTACTGTTAATCTGCTCAGCGACCAATGGTTCATAAACTACGGTGACGAGGGGTGGAAGGAGATCGTCAGGGAACACCTCGGTCGGATGTCCATTCTTCCTGAGGACCTGCGCCAGGAGTTTATCAATGTGGTTGAATGGCTCAGGGAGAAGGCGTGCGCACGCCGGTCAGGGCTTGGTACCCCACTTCCATGGGACAGGGACTGGATTATCGAAAGCCTCTCCGACTCGACCATTTACATGGCTTACTATACCATAGCCAGAATACTCCGAGAGGCGAAGATCGACCCATCGGTTCTCAGCGATAGTGTCTTCGACTACGTCTTCCTGGGAAGGGGCGATCACTCCAAACTGGGCATAGATAGATCAACCGCGGAGGCAATGCGCCGTGAGTTCACCTACTTCTACCCGCTGGACAGCCGCCATTCCGGGAGGGATCTGGTGCCAAACCACCTCACGTTCTTTATCTTCAACCACGTGGCGATATTTCCCGAGGAGTACTGGCCGAGGCAGATCGCAGTCAACGGCAGCGTCCTGATGGATGGGAAGAAGATGTCGAAGTCTTTCGGCAACATTATCCCCCTGAGGAAGGCAATAAAGATCTACGGTGCGGACACACTTCGGGTCTCCATCCTCTCGGCATCAGAGCTAATGCAGGATGTCGACTTTAGCGACGTGCTGGCCAAGAGCACAAAGGCCAGACTGCAAGAGTTCTATAGCTTCGCGATCCAGTACGCCGATGCCGATCCCATCGACGTCCTTTCCATGGACGCCCTCGACCACTGGCTCGCCAGCAGGGTCCAGAAAGCGATCCTGCAGACGACAGCAGCCATGGACTGCCTGAGGGCGAGGGAGGCGATACAGACTGCCCTCTTCGCGCTGCAACAGGACATAATGTGGTACTTTAGGAGGAGGCACAATTGCTGCAATGATCCGAAGGCCAGGGGAATCGTAAAGTACGCTCTGGAGAAGGCCGTGCGGATGATGTCACCCTTCGCGCCCCACCTCTGCGAGGAGATCTGGGAGCAGTTTGGCAATACGGGCTTTGCCTCGGTTGCCGAGTGGCCCCAGGCAGAAGCATCTTTCATCAACGAGGTTGCCGAGATCTCGGAGGAACTCCTCAAGGATGTGGTTGAGGACACTGCCGAGATAGTCAAGGTCACCGGAATTGTCCCCTCCAAGATCTGCTACTACTGCGCCCCGGAGTGGAAGTGGGACATCTACCTGAAGCTCCTTGCCCTTCTGGAGGGTGGCGCAGACCCCAAGACCCTCATAAAGGAAGCCATGAAGGATCCGGACATAAGGGCCAGGGGAGGGGATGCCGCCAAGTTCATCGCCACAATCTCCCCGTGCGTCGTCTCGATGCCCAAGGAACAGAGGCGCAGGCTCGTTTCATCAATAAAGATCGAGGAAGAGGCTTTCCTGAAGGTAAATTCGGACTTCCTCTCCAGCTATTTCAGGTGCCCCGTCGAGGTCTACCCCTCTGACTCTCCAGCATACGACCCCAAGAAGAAAGCAGGGATAGCTGTCCCGTTGAGGCCCGCCATCTATGTCGAGGGATCCGCATGCTCGGAGTGAGTGACGGAGCTGCGGAGGACCTGCGCTACCTCCTTGGAAGGGGGTATGGCAGGATCTCCTCGGTCAAGTTCATCGGCGACAAGCACATGCTCGACAAACCCCAACGCTTGCTGCTTTACCGTGGAGTCTACCCGCCTGATGCTGCGACTGCGCACCAGAAGAAACTTGTCACACCCGGGGATCTCCGCCAGACGGGGCTCTCGGTAGACGGCTTCAATGTCCTCCTCACAGTCAACAGCGCGCTGAAGGGAGTTCCAGTATTCCTCTGCGACGACGGCTTTGTGAGAGACGTCTCAGAAATCCACAGCTCGGCCAGCAAGGAAGACCTGACCAAGCCTCTGCAGCACACCATAGCCTCGCTCAGCGATCTCAAAACTGGCGGCGCGCATTTCGTCTTTGATAGGCTCATCAGCAAGAGCGGCGAGTTTTCCAAGCAGGTCGCCCAAGAGCTGAGATCAAACTCAGTGCCCGGCGGAGCCTCGACGGCAACCTCGGCAGACTTTGAGGTCCTCAAGAAGGGTGAGATAGTCTCTTCCAGTGACTCCATCATAATCGAGAGGGCTGAGCGGGTCTTCGACTTAGCAGCTTATGTTATAATGAACAAGCTGCACTTAACCCCGCCGAAAATTTAAATATTCAGTAATGTTATTGACCCTTGCTCAACGGGTTCGTGGCGCAGACTGGATAGCGCGGCGGCCTCCTAAGTCGTAGGTCGTGGGTTCAAATCCCACCGAACCCGCCATCAAACTTCATGGATCAGCTCAATGATTATTTTGAATCGATGGTTGAAATCCCAAGGATAAAGGTAGGCAATAGGCAGACCATTGAGACGTTGATCAATGAAGAAGCGTTGCTCCTTGGCAAATATTTGAGGGGAGAAACTGATACATGGCGACCGAGGACAACACATCCTTAATACTCAATTAAACACAAAGGCAATAACTGTGAATGAAGTTGGAGGGCTTTCATCTTTCATTGTTTAAAGGTAACATTTTCAAAGAACTAGTCAAAGCATTGTTTGAGGAGTCAGGATATATTGTTGTCGCTTACGGTTATGAGGGTCCATTCTCACAAATCAAAAATAAAATAGCTCAAATTGAAACTTCTTCACCAACCGCACTTCGAATCAGACACTCGCCAGATCTACTCGTTTATGATGACAAAACTAACGACATAAGGCTAGTCGAAATAAAAATGTCTTCTTATGAAACGCGACATATTAAACGAATTGAGCATTACAGAAAGTATTGGGAAGACGCAGTTATAGTATTGGTATTGCCTTTTGAGAACGTGTTTTACGCGCAAGAAATATCAAATCTTGGCATAAAAGGTTATTATGACCCCAAGAGTGACTTCAAAAGAATCCAAGATGTTTTTCCGAGAATCGACTCATCTGCTCTCAGTGAATATCAAGATGTGGCACGCAGAATGATAGAGGCAACAAAGCAAAAGGAAAATATATCCAAAGCTCCTTCCAAAATTCCTCCTTAACTGCAATAGTTGTGCGTATTTTTTGTGTGTAGAGAGAATATGTGAGTGAGTAGTCCGGAGAGAGTTAGTTATTGTGTGTGATTAAAATTTAATTCTTTTTTTGAATAATGATATAAGAATGGCAAATTGGATACCTTAACAGAAAGAAAAACATAATTCATGAGGGAGGTATAGATATGAAATTGGTAACTAGAATAGTAATAATAGTCGTACTAACAGTGCTAGTAATACTAATAGCAACAGGGATACATCAGGGATGGTTGTAAAGTTCTAAATACAAATGCTAATGTAGATAGCATCTTTCTTTCTCATTCTATGCTTTCTAGGTGTGTGGGGGTAAAATTTAATTTGCTAGTCAACTATACGATAAAGGTCTTCGGGGCCATGTCTTTGCCCTCGTTGGGTTTGGGGTATATCTTTTTTTGACAGGAATAAGAAGTTAATAATATGGGCGAATACGAAGAAGGAAGTCTTGTTGATAAAATGATAAGATCAGGTTTCTTACATCGCACCGAGCCGAGACCCCCCCTCCCCGATCCTGAACCCAATCCCAAGCCTGAACCTGTCCCCAAGCCTGAACCTGTCCCCAAGCCTGAACCTGTCCCCAAGCCTGAACCCAATGACTAGGGGACCTGCCCATTAACGCAGTCTGCGCCCTGCGAATCTGGACTGAAAACTATGTATCCTCAGAAAAAATGCCAGTTTACTCTAACACAGCTACACTTTCGCGCGCTGCTTTGCTCCGATATTATGCGTTAGAATAGAAGGATCGGACCAGAAAAACAATTCGATAGTCAACTATACGATAAAGGTTATTATCGTATAGTAGCCCGACCTCAAAAAGCGGCCCTCTGAGACGTTCCAGATGGCAGAAGATGCATTCTCCGCCATAAAGAGCACGATCAACACTATCAGTAGCAGTTCCAAGATTGACAACCTGGCGTTGGTGCAGTGTAAAATGAGCGTGGAAACAAATGAAGCCTGGTTAGAGCAACGCTTTAAGGTCTTCAAGGCACTGTGCAATCTGGACTAGACACTCTTGGCGTCCATATAGTATATTATTGGCACTCAATAGTAATTGATACTTAGGCTGTTGAGAATATGCCTGGAGAGCTCTCCTTGAAGGTTGGAAGGAAGCATGCAGAGGAGGTCAGGAGGGCAATGATCAGGAACTGCGTCTATGATCGATCAAGGAAGATCCTTGCTGAAGGTGAAGCCGTCTTTATTCCAGTTCTACACTCTCCCAAGCCAGAAGAGCTGGTTGGTCTTGAAGGCATCTCCTTTGATGTGGTTAATTACCAGCTCGAGGCTATCGAGGGCCACCCCAAGGATCTGCAAGAGACCTTAAAGGGTAAAATACCGCAGGAGCTCTCTTCCACCATCCCGAGATCTTACGACCTAGTCGGCGATATAGTCATACTGGAGTTCCTTCCCCCTGAACTTGCACCATACAAAAGAGAGATCGGCGATGCGCTGCTGCGCCTCACCCCCAGCGCCAAAACCGCCCTGCTCAAAACAGGCAAAGTGGAGGGCGAGTACAGGGTTCCCCAGCTCGAGGTGATCGCCGGCGAGGGGAAGTTTGAAACCATCCATATGGAGTATGGCGTGAGGCTTAAGGTGGACCTATCCAAAGCTTACTTCTCCCCGCGCCTTGGCTTTGAAAGATACCGCGTCTCCGCATCGGTCTCAGAGGGCGAGACGGTGGTCGACATGTTCGCGGGTGTCGGGCCCTTCTCCATCCTCATCGCGTCGAAAACCAAAGCAAGAGTCTTTGCCATCGACATTAACCCTGACGCTGTGAGGCTGCTCCAAGAGAATATTCGGATGAACCGGCTGCAGGGCGAGGTATTACCCGCATGCGAGGACGTCCGGAAGGCAGCAGGGCGGATGCGTGACACTGCAGATCATGTCATAATGAACCTGCCCAGCACCTCCCTCGAGTTCTTGGACACTGCAGCGGAGATACTGAAGAAGGAGGGGGGAATCATCCACATCTACATGTTTGCGCCAGAAGAGCCCATGACATGTGCCGAGAAGAGCTTCAGGGGCATCGCGGACAAGCTCTTCGGGCAGTACGAGATTCTTACCGTCAGGGTGGTAAAAGCTGTAGCCCCGAAAAGGTGGCAGGTTGCCCTCGATGTTCGTGCGAGGAAGAAATAGCTCTGGCTAGGCCTTCTCGCCGACAGTTACGGTCACTTTGACAGTGCAGCCCTTTCTCCTCAGAAGCTTGACAAACCTCCTATCGAGATCTTTTGCCGCCTTGTCCGATTTGATCATCAGGGTCCTTCCGCAGGTATATCCGCTCTTCCTGACGACCATCTCCTCCTCATCCGAAAAGGTGAGCGAGGGATCCCCCATGCCCGAGACAACCTCCCTCAGGCCCTCAGCCTCGAGGATCAGAGCCATCGGCACCCCTTTCACCCGTGCTGCATTCTTCAGCGCTTCCGGGAGCCCAGCCGTGCCAAGCTCAGCGCCCGTTGCAACAATGCAGTCGCCAGCATCAGACCTGATCCCTTCTTTCGTTATCTCAATGGTAGTCCTATGCTCAGCAGTAATTCTCGGGTCCCCGCGTGCCAGGAAGCTGCACCTTACCATAAGTACCAACCTTTTTTACCCGCGATAGGAGATAAATCTTTAGAGGCAGTCTTCTTTGGAGTCCTTCGAGAACAAGCGGGAGCGGCTCATCAGCCGGCTCATTGAGGAGGGGGTCCTCAAGAAGCCGGATGTCATTAGGGCCATGCTCAAGGTCCCGCGCGAGGAGTTCGTCTCTCCAGAGCTGAGGGACCACGCCTATATGGACTCTCCACTCCCGTCGCTTGGCGGGCAGACCATATCCGCCCCGCACATGGTCGCCATGATGTGTGAGCTCCTCGATCTCAAGGTGGGGCAGAAGGTGCTCGAGATTGGCGCCGGGACAGGATACCATGCCGCGGTCTGCGCTGAGCTGGTGGCTCCATCCGGCCGCACTGGGGAAGACAATGGGCACGTCTACGCGATCGACCTTGTGAAGTCACTCATAGACTTCGCAAACCGCAACCTGGGGAGGTGCGGCTACTCCGAGAGGGTCACCATAATTGAGGGAGATGGCACCTTGGGGTACCCCGCGGCAGCCCCCTTCGACAGGATTCTGGTGACCGCAGCGGCTCCCCGGATACCCCCTCCCCTCAAGATGCAGCTTAAGGATGGGGGAAGGATCGTCATCCCGGTCGGGGAGGCGTACTCCGTCCAAGACCTCATAGTCGTTGAGAAGAGTGGTGACAGCTTCAAGGAGTGGACCTACGGGAGCTGTGTCTTCGTGCCGCTCTTGGGGCAGTACGGTTGGAACGAGTAGCTAGCCGAACCACTTCTCGAGGCTCGCCTGCTTATTCTGCTCCTTGCTGGCCTCGCGAACCCTCTGCAGCGCTGCCTCGATCCTCTCCGGTGAAAAGTCGAACGAGTTGCAGAGGATCTCCTTCACCTTTTGGTGGTCTAGATCCTTCCAGGCAAGGTGGTAGTCGCTGGTGGTTTGGGGGTTGAGGAATATCTCCGTAATGGCATCAAAATTCGTCGTCGGGTCAGCCTCCAGCTTCTTCTGCTCCAGCGCAGCCTTCAGCGACCCGAACTCCTCTATGGCCTTCAGGGCTTTCTTGGGCCCGATCCCCTTGAAGCCATCAGGGTTGAAGTCCGTTCCGAGCATGAGTCCGATGTCAATCAGCTGGTTCCTCGTGATCTTCAGCTCTTTCAGAGCGTCCTCTAGCCTCACGATCTCCGGCGCTATGTCGATGTAGACTGGCTTGTTGGGGAGCTTTCTCCTTCCTGATATGGTGAGGTTCCTTACCAGCCTCGGCGCGCCGAAGAGGAGGGAGTCGTAATCTTGGCTGACCGCAGCCCAGACATCCCCCTTCCTGTTCATGAAAGCCGCCTGCGCCTCCCCCTCCGAGGGCGCCTGCACGCACGGCACCCCAAGCGCATCCAGAAGATCCTTCGCCTGTTGGACCATCTCCCTCGTCAGCTTCGACGTCTGCTGAGCTGCCTTCCTCGCGCCTTCGATATCCCCACGCTCCAAGGCGGCGTGGTACTCCTCCGTCGCCCGCTGCTTAACCGCAACCCTTCTCTCGATCTCTATCCCCTTCAGCTCTGGCGGCTTCCCGTCGAAGACGTAGCACGGCTTGACACCCGCCTCGAGGAGGTTTGCAGTCCTGTAGAAAACACCGCTCAGGTGGCTCGTGATCCTCCCATGGGAGTCTTTCAGGGGCGTGCCGTCGGGCTGCCTTATTATGGCTAAAAATTGGTAGAGCGCATTGTAGCCATCTATGGCTACTATCCTTCCCCTGAGCTCCTGAAGGGATATGGTAACTGGGGTTACTAAATCCCTCAGGTTGACTCCCATGTCTCAGCCCTCGGTTCTTCGCTCCCTGGGTTTTACAATGGTGATTACCCTGCCCTTCTTGAGGGTGGAGACGTTTACCTTCCCCCTCATCTCGAGGGCGAGGAGCTCCCTGTTCAGCTGGGACGACGAGTAGTCCTTCAGCATGGCTTGAAGCATCTCATGCAGCTCCTCCTCCTTCAGCGTCCCCTGCCTCTTGTTTAGCAGATCCAGTATTATGAGATCCATTGACTCCGTCCTCCATCTTACCCCTTCATTGTCCGACATGGCTCACACCTAGGTGAAGTTGATGAGAGGCTGCTTGCCCCTCAGGGTTACCCTGCTCTTTTCCTCCCACTGTTTGTAAAGTTTCTCCATATCTTCGGTAATGGAGGGCCTTACCTTAGCCATGGCCTTGGTGAAATGGTACATAGTTACCTCTTTCGCCTCCGGGTCCTCCCTGAGAGCTACCAGCCCCGCCTCGCGGCATATTGCCTCTATATCCGAACCCGCGAAACCCCTAGTCGCGCTGGTCAGCTTATCGAAGTCGATGTCCTTCAGCGGCATCCCCTTTGTGTGTATCTTGAAGATCTGCATCCTCGTGGCGCTGTCTGGCTCTGGCACATAGACGAGCCTATCGAACCTACCTGGCCTCAGCAGCGCAGGATCGATTATGTCCGGCCTGTTGGTCGCCCCGACTATTACCACGTTCTCCAACCCAATCAGCCCGTCCAGCTCCGTGAGCATCTGGCTTATGACGCGCTCCGTCACCATGGCGTCACCCATCCCTGCCCACCTCATGGGCGCGATGGAGTCGATCTCATCGAAGAAGATTATTGCAGGGGCTGCGGTCCTCGCTCTCCTGAAGACCTCCCTTATGGCCTTCTCCGACTCCCCGACCCACTTGCTGAAGATCTCGGGGCCCTTTATCGTGATGAAGTTCGACTCGCTCTCGGTCGCGACCGCCTTGGCAAGGAGCGTCTTCCCGCACCCGGGTGGTCCATAGAGAAGTATGCCCTTCGGTGGCTTGATCCCCATCCTCTTGAACCTCTCGGGGTATTTGAGGGGCCACTCAACCGCCTCCCTGAGTTCCTGCTTCACGTCGTCCAGCCCGCCAATCTCATCCCACCTAACCGTCGGAACTTCGACGTATACCTCCCTCAGCTCAGTGGGGGTGATCTCCTTGTAGGCTGACTCGAAGTCCTCCATTCTTATTTCAAGCTTGTCGACGATCTCAGGAGGTATTCTCTCCTGCTGCAGGTCTATCTCCGGTAAGTACCTTCTCAACGCCTTCATGGCCGCCTCCCTGCACAGCGCAGCCAGGTCGGCCCCGACGAAGCCATGGGTCAGGCTAGCCACGTGCTTCAGGTCGACGTCCTTAGAGAAGGGCATATTCCTGGTGTGCACCTGGAGGATCTCGTACCTCTCCGGCACGGATGGAACCCCGATCTCTATTTCCCTATCAAATCTGCCTGGTCTCCTCAGGGCAGGGTCTAGGGCGTTTGGCCTATTTGTCGCGCCAATGACAATCACGTCACCTCTTGTCTCCAGCCCGTCCATCAGCGCAAGGAGTTGCGCAACTACCCTCTTCTCGACCTCCCCCGTCACCTCTTCCCTCTTGGGGGCAATGGCATCCAGCTCATCGATGAATATTATTGCGGGCGCGTGCTGCTTCGCTTCGTCGAAGAACTCCCTCAGCTTCTGCTCGGACTCGCCATAAAACTTGCTCATGATCTCGGGCCCGTTGATCGCGATGAAGTATGCCTCAGTCTCGTTTGCAACGACCTTCGCTAGGAGCGTCTTCCCGCACCCGGGTGGCCCGTACAGTAGCACTCCCTTTGGCGGGTCTATTCCCAGCCTCTTAAAGAGCTCGGGATGCTTGAGCGGGAGCTCCACCATCTCCCTGACCTTCCTTATGGGCTCCGTCAGGCCACCAATGTCCTCGTAGGTCACCCTCGGAACCTTCGCTGCCTCGGCAGGCTTCTCTAGAATGGTGAGGTTGGTCTCCTCGGCGGCCATGACTATACCGCCGGGCTTGGTAGACACGACCGAGAAGGGTATTGCCTGGCCTAGGACAGGGATGAGAACATTGTCCCCCTCCACAAGGGGTGTGTCAGCGAGCCTCCTCTTTACAAAGCTTACGAAGCCCGAGTCGACTGTAATCGTGAACGAGAGTGGCGCCAGCTTGACGAGCGTTGCTACCTTCGCTTCCGCTTTGCGCACCGAGACCTTCTCGCCTATACCTATGCTGGCGTTCTTCCTGATCAGCCCGTCCATCCTTATGATATCCATTCCCTGATCTTCCGTGTAGGCGGGCCAGACGATGGCAGCGGTCTTCCTCTTGCCTTCGATCTCGATGATGTCGCCAACGCTTACCCCGATCTTCTTCATCGCATCGGCGTCAATCCTTACCTTCCCTCTGCCAACATCTCTTTGTTTGGACTCTGCCACTCTCAACAGCTGGTCATTACCGGTCTTTCCTTCCATCCATCTTCGCCTCCGAGCTCATTCCAATAATAATGCTGATACTTTTTATGAATCAGGCAGTTTTCAACAGAATATTTCCATCAACCAAACTAACCTGTGTATTCTTTTTAACTTTATCGGCGTCGGAAGGCAGATGATCTATCTAAGATCCAATGATGTGCCTAATCCGATCCTCTTCTAGAGTCCTCTTCTGCGAGCTCGACTGAGGGCGTGTCTTCGTGGTTTGCGCCAAGGATGCGTTTCTTTTTTCGCTCGCTTACCTCTCTTCCTTCCATGAAACCGCTCTCTGCTCCAGATATCTCGTCATCTTCAAGCATCTCATCCCTCTGTTTCTCGCTGTAAATATCCTCGTCTTCATGGTTGGACTCTTCAGCCGGAACCCCTTTTTCGCCTTCGTCCTGGACTGGGGGCTCGGGCTCTTTTTCAACCTTCCATTTCTTAGCCATAAATTTCGCCAATTAATACGCACTTGGAGGTATAAAAAAGATTTCGACTGCCAGACTGAAAAAAGTTGATTCTAAAAAAATTAAAACTTTAACCGGGCAGGGTCTGCACTATCTCAACGTCCACTTGCCCTGCGCCCTTGACCTTTGCGAAGGCATCCTCTACTGGCTGTGTGCCCCCCTCGTAGTCACCAGGCATGATAAGAAAAACCTTCAGCGCCTTCAGTCCGAAGGCAACCTCTTCCTCTTCGAACTTGTGGATATAGAGGTTCTTGTTCCCCTGGGGGAGGGCTTCCTTTAAGCTAGCTTTCAATGTGTCAAGGTTAACTGCGTCATCTTCCGGTAGGATCTTGATAACTGCCAAAAGCTTCGACATGGTGTATCCCCTTACGGTCCCTGAAATCCGCACTTCGGGCACTTGTAGTTGTTGACAAGATCCCTGCACTTCCTACAGCGCCAGAAGACGACTTCCCCGCACTGGGGGCAGGGCAGCTTGACGCCCTTCTGATCAGGGAGGATCGGCGTCTTGCAGGAGACACAGATTGGTAATTCCAAGTCGCTCATTAACCATCACCAAAGTGAGATGGTAAAACTCCCGCCCATATATAAACTCTATCGGCTCTTCATGCTTGCGTCTTTTGGAATCCCGGCGGGCTACTCCTGTACTCCTCCATCGCTCTGAAGTACCTGTTGGGGCTACCCTTGTAGAGGTAGACGATGATCAACAGCCTCACACCGTAGGCTGCAATGGTCACGATGTCGGGTGGCGTCCCGTAGAGGACGTATATAAGCAAGTCCGCAGTGTACACCGAGAAGAAGAGCGTCCTGGACCACTTCCAGCCGAAGAGAAAGCCCGCCCCGGCTATCAAATTGAACGCATTCAGCGCCAGCCCAATCAGCACAGCAGCTGCTGTCCCTGCCTCAGACATTGAGGGTATATAGCCAGCATAGATCACGATCTCCGCCGCTGAGGCCAGAAGGACAAGGATTGCGATTAAGGAGAGCAACAACGGCCTTTTTGGTCTCTCTCTTGCACTTCCTGCCATCTGATTCCACTCTGTATCTTGTCAAACCGTTAAATCAATGCGCTGTCATAAAAGCTTGTTCGGCAGAAGGGCTCGCTATCAGAAGAGCGACCTCAGGAAGGGCAGCATTGCAAACCTGATCAGCCTCGACTCCAGGACCCTGTTTACGGCTGCCCCCTGCAGGTCAAGGTCGTACCCCGCAAGGAGTCCAAGTATTCCCGCCTCGTGCGACACCTTCAGGGCATGCTCGAGCTCATCCGCCTTCATGTTCCTGAAGATCCTCGTCGCAAGCTTCATGGTTCGGAAGTCGCTACCATACTTGGATTTCCACGCCTTCTCGAAGGCGCTGAGCGGCGCCCTGTTGAGCGCTGCCTCAGCAGCTGCTGCCCCCGCAAGCTTCGCGGTTAGCCCGCCCATCACTACACCACCGCCGGTTGTAGGCTTCACAAATCCCCCAGCATCGCCGATGACCATGGCATTTCCGCGGACGGTGCGCCTGAGGGGGCCCCCAATGACGACCTTGCCGAATAGTTGCCTTATGATCTTTGCGTTCTTTAGGTTGAAGTTGCTATTCTTCTCTAGCATAGACTTCAGGAGGTCGAGGGGCACTCCCCGGTAGCATGCCAAGCCTACCCTGACATGATCCCCCCTGGGCACCTTCCAAGCAAAAAAACCTGGCGCACACTCCCCAGTCTGGAGCTCGACGATATCCCTGTCGAAATCAGCTACTTCCAAATCCATCTGGGCAGCCGGTATTGACTTCGGCACCTCAAAGCCTAAGCTCTTTGCCAGCCTGCCCTTGCTACCCTCTGCGTCCACCAAAACCTTGGCCTCGAGCCCACTGGTGTACGCTCTGCCCGTCACAACCTCGGCCCCACAGGCCTCAGCCTTCCTGAGGAGCTCCTTGTCGAACTTGACCCTATCTATTACGCAGGCCTTGGTCTCCTCGGCCATCACCTCGTAGGCCTTGCCTGCTGGCGAAAATATCCTCGCGCCCCTTATCCAACCCAGCACGAAGTTCTGGGATGGCTCGATCACCTTCTCAAGCCCCTTTGCGCTGACGAAACCTGCGCAGTGGTCTGGCTCCCCAATTTCCGGGTCCTCTTCTACTATGAGAACATCGGCTCTTGATTTGGCAGCCTCTGCCCCCGCAATGAGCCCGGCTGGCCCTCCGCCCACAATCAGCACGTCGCGCAAGTCCATCCCTCGATACCTTTTTTATTCCCCTCTCTCTTAGGAAAACTCGTTGATATATGTTCTTCCAGTATAAGCAGGCCGTTGTCGTCAGGCAAGACCTGAAGATGAGCAAGGGCAAGACCGCAGCCCAGGTTGCCCACGCAGCAGTCTCCTCATACGTTGCGGCCAGGGGCAGGAAGCCTGACTGGGCCTCCAACTGGATGGAAGAAGGGCAGAAGAAGGTCATCCTGAAGGTCGGATCCCTGGACGACCTGCTCGAGATCAAGAGAAAGGTAGCCCAGGAGCGCATTCCCAACTCGTTAATCTCGGACGCGGGTCTCACTGAGCTGGAGCCAGGCACCGTCACCTGCATCGGCATAGGGCCCGCCCCGAGTGACTCGATTGACAGGGTCACGGGTGGGCTGAAGCTCCTCTGATGTGGCGTGATGCCCGATGGGGTTGGCCAGGACCAGATCTCCCCTCGAAGAGAGTCTGGGCATGCTCTACTATTCAGCTGACAAGAAGGGGGTTGGTGGGATCCTCAGGCAAATCCCCGAGGATTTTGTCGTGGAGGAGATCACCAGGGAGGGTGCTATGGCGAACTTCGATCTTGCCAGCTTGAGAAGGGGAAATGGGCGCTATACCCTTGCGGTGCTGGAAAAGACCTCCCGCGACCTGTTGCCTGTCGTATCGGAGCTGAAGAGAAGGTTCGGCGTCGACGTGGGCTTCGCCGGCATAAAGGACAGGCGCGCCGTAACCTCGCAGCTCATCTCAATCGGTGGCTCCATAGCGGAGGAAGACCTCTCAGCTCCACTCAAAAACATCAGGATTAAAATGGTCGGCAGATCGAGATGGCCGGTCTCCCCTGGGGAGCTGAGGGGCAACCGCTTCACCATCACCATAAGATCCATGACCGACGCCGATCCCGCGGACCTTGAATTCGAAGGATGGCTGCCCGGATATTTTGGCCACCAGAGGTTTGGGACCGTCAGGCCCAACACCCACAAGGTCGGGCGTTTGATCCTGCGCGGAGACTACGAGGGTGCGGTCCGTGAGTTTCTTGCAGAGCCATACGAGGACGAGCCAGAACGAATCCATCACGCGAGATCCGAGCTCAAGGATGGCTGGGACCTGGAGGCAGCACTACGCGATTTCCCTACCTCTCTCATCTTTGAGCGCAACGTCATCAAAAAGCTGATCTCGCAACCGAGAGACTTCCAAGGTGCGCTGAAGGCGCTCCCCAGAAACCTCCTCAGGCTCTTCATTAACTCCTACCAGGCATTCCTCTTCAACTTCGCTCTATCGGAGAGGTGGTCCTCCTCTGGTTTGACCGAAGCCTCACCTGGAGATTATGTCGCGCCGTTGGACAGGTGGGGATCCCCATCGAGGCCAATCAAATGCAATGGCTCCAACACCGAAAAGCTGAGGCGGATGATCTCAGCACAGAAGGCCGTCCTCATGGTGCGGGTGGTCGGCAATATGACTGACCTGGAGGGAACAGACAGGGAGATCTATGGAAGAATACTTGAGGGGGAGGGAGCTTCCTTGAATGATTTTGATGGAGTTCTCGGAATGCCCTTCCTTGGGATGCTCAGGTTTGCCACCTTCCGTCCCTTCAGCTATGAGATCTTGAAACGCGGACCAGACGAGCTTAACCCTGGCAGTTCAAAGGCAGTGATAAAGGCATCCCTTCCCAAGGCATGCTACGCCACGGTCCTGCTCAGGGAGTTCATGCGCCCCGCAGATCCCTTCACCGCAGGCTTCTGATCACGGTAGCAGCCTGTCTGGAGTCCTTGGGAAGAGAACTGCCTCCTGTATGTTCGCGATGTCCAGCAGCTGCATTGTCATCCTCTCGATGCCAATATTGAATCCGCCGTGCGGCGGCGCGCCGTACCTGAAGAACTCTGTGAACCACTGCATGCTTACTGTGCTCATTCCCTTCTCCTTGACCTGCTCCATTATCTTCTCATACCTGTGCTCCCTCTGTCCACCTGAGCTGAGCTCAAGGCCCTTGCAGACTAAGTCAACGCTCCTCGCCCAGAGGGGATCTTCGTCGACCCTCATAACATAGAACGGCTTAATCTTGAAGGGGAAACGGTTGACGAAGAAGAAGTCTGCCTTGTGCTTCTCCTTTATGTACTTCGCAAGGATGGCCTCTGACTCCCTGTCGTAGTCCTCTCCGAACGGTATCTTCTTGCCGTGCTCCTCCAGTATCCTGTAAACGTCGGGGAACCTTATCTCTGGGAAAGGCGAAGTGGGGACCTCCACCTTCTTCCCGAGCAGCTCGAGTTCCTCCTTGCAGGTATCTCTCACCTTCGATAAGCCCGCCTGCACGAGCTCCTCCTCGACCTTTATGACCTCCCTCTCATCCCTTATGAACCCAAGCTCCACTGCACAACCCCTGTGCTCGCAGAGGTGCCTCGGCGTGTGGCTCGGCTCTGCCCTCCAGCTTGGCCCCAGATCATAGATCCTGTCCAAGCCCGATATTACGGCAAGCTGCCTGTGAAGCTGCGGGTCCTGCCTGAGGAACGCGCTCTTGTTGAAGTAGACGACTGGAAATACCTCTGCGCCGCTCTCCGACGCTGCCCCCATGAGGCATGGCGTAAAGACCTGCCTGAAGCCTTCCTTGCTGAGGTACTCCTGCATCCCTTCGACAAGCTTCGCCTGAATCTTGAATACTGAGAGTACCTCGGGTCTCCTCAGATCAAGCACCCTGAAGTTCAGCCTAGTGTCCAGGTTGGAATCGATGTTGCCGGAGACCGAGATCGGCAGGGAGGAGTAGACCTTGCTCAGAACCTCAATCTTTGTGGGACTTAGCTCCCTCTCCTTGGGCGCGATCTTTGTCGGCTTTACAATCCCTGTCACGGCAATGACATCTTCTTCCCTTAGCGAGTCGGCCAGATCGATAAGATCAGGCGACGTAACACCCTTCTTTAGCGTGACCTGCAGGAGACCTTCGGAATCCCGAAGCACGATGAACTTCAATTTACCCAGGTCCCTGAGCTTGTGGACCCACCCAGAAACAGTTACTTCCTTCTCGGCGTCGTCCTTGGTGACTTGCGATGTATAATGCGTCCTTGCTGCCATGTCTGGCACCTGACCATGAGATAACCTTGCCAATGCCTAAAAACTTATCCCAGCTACGATGGGGCTAATTTGGCTCGAAGACTATGTGGACAACTTCGCCAGTCAGGATCTTTATCGCTTCTTCTGCGGCCTTAGTGTCAAGGGGCATCTTCCTATTGTCGCTCCTCGGCATCCTTATGGTGCTCTCCCAGCTACCGTCGGGAAGCCAGACCGTGTTCGCTCCCATCACCCTTGCGGGCGTCACTATCTGCTCGAGGAGCTTCTTTATGCTCGAGGTCTTCTCGACGATCCTGATGCTCATCCTCTGCTCGTCGCTCAGCTGCTTGCTCAGCTTCATCAGTAGCGCCCTGTTTGCCCCGCCCCCGCCGCTGACCATTATGATCATCATCTTGCCAATCCTGACGGTCTTATGTATTACATAGTCCTTGAGCTGCGGGTTCTTCGCCTCGTAGTTGATGAACCACTTCGAGACCTCAACGTCAGCCTCGGTGATCTCCCCCTTATCCATCTTCTCCTGGCACCTAGGGCACAGAACTCCGCTCTTTGCGCAGAAGAAGCAGATGGGGGTCTTCAACAGGCAAGCCTCATTTTTTGCATAATCTTATCATTATCGAACTTATCCTTTTTGTGCCTCCCCCTTCGGACAGGAGTATCTCATCGGTACCGATGCTAACTTCCTTCACGAACGCGTTCGGCATGAACTTCCTGCGAACGATCTCAGCGACATCCACTGCTTTACTGATGGATTGCCCCCGCGCCTTGATGACTACCTCGCTGGCGCCTTCATGGAAAGCAGTTAGGCACGCCAACACATAGTTCATTTGTGGCTTCATTCCTATGAGTACGGCGCTTTCTTGTGGCAACAGAGCTCCCCCAAATCCGAATAAAAGGGCTAACGAGTAAACCTGTTTCTTCAATAAATATATTTTGTTTTTAATTACAAATATTTATTAAATGAAGCTTTACAAAAGTAAAGCAGGCTGATTATTTTGGCAATGGCAGACAATCCTTCGTTAACGGACAGGCAGATGCAGCTCCTGAGGATGCTCTACAAAATCAGCAACAGCACCGACGTCTTCACGGTCAAGAAGACCCAAGGCGAGCTTGCAAAAGAGCTGAACCTGACCCGCCAGGCGCTGAACATACACCTGCGCCGCATGAGGGAGGAGAACCTGATAAGGACTGGAAGGGGGTTCATCGACCTAACAGAAAGGGCCCTCCACGTGCTAGGAGTCGGTACGACCGAAGCTTTCATATTCCTCAAGATCCAGCCATCCCAGCGCGAATACGTCTACGAGAATGTCAAGAAACTGCCCTCTTCAAAGATATTCAGGGTGACGGGCGAGATAGATATCGTGGCTGTTGTCCCCCAGGCGCGGCTCGATGAGTTCCTGGAAGCTGTCTCCGGGATAGACGGGGTCATATCGACATCATCCCACGTCGTGATCTCCATCATCAAGTGAGCCCTCTAGGAAAGGTTTATAATAACGCTCAACTAGTATGTAGGAAAATCTGGTGTATGGGATGCCGGTCCAGGATCAAGAGTTGCTCCAATTAGCCCAGAAGCACCTGCTTTACATCAAGATCTGTAGGCACTGCGGCGCGAGGAACGCTATGGCCGCAGAGAAGTGCCGCAGATGCCGGAGCCATGAGCTGCGCGCAAAGAAGCGCGAGCTGAAGCGCTAGAAGCTCTGGGCATAGGAAGGTTTTTCTAGTAATTTTATATTTTATCACATTGCGGGCCCGTAGTCTAGTCTGGTTAGGACGTCGCCCTCACACGGCGAAGGTCTCTGGTTCAAGTCCGGACGGGCCCACCATGTTTAAAGACAATTTGGCGGTTGAAAAAAATGCAGATGCAATGGGCTGTCGGCCTGAGCGTAAAAAGTTATGATCTATTTCTGGACATTGACTTTAAAAAACTGATTTTTGATGGAAATGTCACAATAGAACTGGTCTCTGGGAATAATATCGTTCTGAACTGCCTGGGATTGAATGTGACAAAAGTGGAGGCAGGTGGAAGCCCTGTAGAGTTCCAATTGCAGGCCGGGGAGCTGGTTGTTTTTACGGGGCCATTCAGCGGTCTCTTAAAAGTTGAATACTCAGGATCGATATCCGACGAGCTTGTGGGTCTCTACCGCGCACCATATGACGGAACATATGTCCTCACTACGCAGCTCGAGTCTGCCCATGCAAGACAGCTCTTTCCCTGCGTGGATCACCCAGATTACAAGGCCGAGTTCAAGCTTTGCCTTAAAATCGATAAGGATTTGGTCGCAATATCAAACATGCCTGTGGAATCTGTAAACTTCAAAGATGAGAAGAAGACAGTTCTTTTCATGAAAACTCCACGTATGTCGACCTATCTGTTGTATGTGGGCGTCGGTCATTTTGAGGAGTTGAAAGAAAAGATCGGCAGTCTGGATATAATCGCTGCAGCAACGCCTGGGAAGGCAAGTGGGGGCACCTTCGCCTTGGGAATCGCAAAGAGTGCTATATCATTTTACGAGAGCTACTTCGGTATACCCTTCTCGCTTCCCAAAGTCCATCTGGTCTCAGTTCCAGAGTTTGCAATGGGTGCGATGGAGAACTGGGGTGCCATAACGTTCAGGGAGACCGCGTTCCAGGTCCGCGAAGGCAGCAGCCTTAGGACAAAGAAGAGGGTGGCAGTGGTCGTTGCCCACGAGCTGGCACATATGTGGTTTGGAGATCTTGTAACATTCAAGTGGTGGAATGATCTCTGGCTGAATGAGAGTTTCGCCACGTTCATGGAGTACATGGCTGTTAATTTTGCATTTCCACAATGGAGGTTATGGGAAGACTTCCTCACTGACGAAACAACCTCCGCCATGGCTAGGGACTCTCTGAGGAGCACCCACCCGATTGAGGTTGATGTGAAATCACCCGACGAGATAGAACAGATATTCGACGATATAAGCTACAGCAAGGGTGCAAACATAATCCGGATGATCGAAGAATACATTGGCGCAGAAGCCTTCCGTGAAGGCATTAGCCTATACCTGCACCGCTACAAGTTCTCCAATGCAACAGGTGACGATCTATGGGAATCTCTTGAGGCATCTTCGGGCAAGCCAGTAAAAACCATTATGAGGGAATGGATAAAAAGGCCAGGGTATCCTGTTATTCATGTCAACTACGAAGGCGGCCTGCTTAAGTTCAGGCAGGAAAAGTTTCTCTTGATGGGGAACTCTGAAAAAGATGTGCGGCCTGTGCCTATAACCTTGAAGTTGAACGGCGAGACCCGTCATTTTCTGATGAGCGGCGAGACTGAAACAGTCCAAGTCAAGGATCTGCGATCCCTGGTTGTGAATGTCGGGCGAACGGGTTTCTACAAGGTCCTTTATGAGGGGCTTGAGGATATCATATGGCAGGATGAGCTTTCGCCAGCGGATAAGTGGGGGATGATATCGGACGAGCTTGCCTTTCTGCTGGCTGGAAAGATCTCCATCACTGATTATCTGAACATGCTACGGAGGTTTTATGGTTGTATGGAGGCGCTTCCTGCTCAGGAGGTTTCAAACCAGCTATCGCTGCTCTGCTTGATTATGCCTTCAAAGTTTAAGGAATTTTCCAGGCAGTTCCACCTCTCCGAGCTCAAGTTGCTTGAGGGCAAGACTGATGAAAACAGCATGATGTTTCGTGGGGTTGTGGCAAAGCGGCTCTCCATGGTTGATGACAACTACGCTGCGAAATTGGGGTCTAGATTTGCCAATTTGGGCGAAGTTGAGCCCAATATGAAGGAGGCTGTCTTAGTGGCCCATGCTAGGGCATCAGCAGATTTTGACTCGATACTTGCCAGGTATAGGGGTAGCAGTTCGGACGAGGAAAAGATTTGGCTGATAAACTCCATGATGAGCTTTAAGGATCCCGCGCTGGTACGCCGCTCTTTTAAGCTTGCTGCTACGGACGAGGTGAAAAGGCAGGACGTAATGAACATGCTTATGGCTGCGTCAAGCAACCCTGATGCAAGGGATGTGGCATGGAAATGGCTGAAGACCAATCTGGGAAAGCTGAATGATCTCTACAAAGGAACAGGCGTTCTTGCGAGGGTATTTACTTCGATCATACCCATTCTTGGCCTCTCCAGATCCGAAGAGATAGAGGGCTTCTTTAAAGAAAATCCCTTGCCTGAAGCAGACAGTGGCATAAATGCTGGCATCGAAAGGCTCCATGTTTATGATAGATTGGCGCGAAGTGCAGTTTCCACTTAGGCAGACTTTTACAAATCGCTTTGCGATAATCAATCAGGAAAAGCACATTGACTACCTGACCTGTGTAGGGCAGAATGTTTAATAGAAAAACGCATTAGACCATTGAATATGGAGTTCCCCTTGAAGGGCAGTGTCGATCGGTACTTCTTGCTACTCTGCATAGTCGGTCTCTTTGCGATCCTGAGCTCGACCATGTCTAAAGATCCTGTCCTGCCTCTGTACGCCACGAGCCTCGGGACACCGGACACATGGACGGGTTTCGTGGCTGCAGCTTCGACTGTACCCGGCATCCTGATCAGTCTTCCCGCAGGCTCGCTATCGGACGTCTACGGAAGGAGGAAGATGCTCCTTATCTCAGGGATTATCTTTGCATCTGCCCCCTTCCTCTACCTGTTCATAAACTCTTGGTGGGAACTGATCCCCATAAGATTTTACCATGGCTTCGCGACCGCAATCTTCGTTCCCGTTGCCAATGCTGCGATAATCGATCTCTTCCCCACCACGAAGGGAGCGCGTATATCGACTTTCTCGTCAATGACATTGGTCGGCCGGGGGATCGCGCCATTCTTGGGCGGCTACGTCCTTTCAGTGACTAACAACAACTATGGTGACCTCTATCTAGCCGTCGCCGTGGCAGGTGTGACGACCTTGATCGTCGGCTTGCCTTTCTTGCTTAGGAGGGATCTCTCGCCAGCGGCTGGGACCGGCAGGCGCTCAGGGAAAGCCATCGTGAAAGGCTGGGGGGAAGTTGCAAGGAACAAGAGCGTACAGATCGTTTCTTTTGTCGAGTCTGTGCAGTACTACGTCTATGGTGCTGTTGAGTACTTCCTCGTAGGCTACCTGAGCGTTGTCGTAGGTCTGAACTCCTTTTTGATTGGCATCATCCAGGGCGGATACATCCTAATGGTCATGCTATCGAAGCCCTTTATGGGGAGCCTATCCGACAGGATCGGGAGGAGGCCTCCCATAGCCTTTGGCGCAGTAGTAATGGGTTTGCCCCTAATTGCAATACCGTTCACGACGAACTACATAGTTATTCTGGGTTTGACCCTCGTCTACGGCCTCGGATTCGCCATAGTCACATCTTCTACCCCAGCCCTTGCCAGCGAGGTTGTGCCAAAGGCATTCGTTGGCACATCAATGGGGTTCCTCAGCACCATCATGGACGTTGGCCAGACCCTCGGTCCGATAATCAGCGGCTTCATCCTGGCGTCAGTCTTTGGGTACGCAGGGCTCTTCATATCGCTGACAATTCTCCTCGTCTTCTCAAGCGCAGTCTTCCTTCTCTCGGGGGTTGGTAAGGGCATCCCCAAGGAAGGATGACTTTTTCGTGCATGCTCCGTCAAATACTTGGGTATAAGCAAGCGCCGGAGCCAAAAGTGGGCTCTTGGGTGTTTTGTGATGGGTTGAATAGCCGGTCAATATATTCAGGTGTCGTAGGATCTGTAGCGTGACTGGAAATGGCAATGCAAAAGTAAGATACTCCATAGACGAGATCATAGCCCTCTTTGACGAGAAGGGCGGTGGGCGCCTGTCCTTTTCAAAGGAATATGGCAGGATCCTCTTTAACGCACTCTCGAAGCTGCCAAGAGATGTGGCTGAATGGGCTGTTGAGAAGCTTGTATTCCTCTCCTCTCTGGCCGATTACAGTGCCTACGCCATCAATCTTGAAGAGCTTACTGGAAGGGGAAAGACTGGGATAGTCGTACTCTGCGACGATTTGAGGCACCAGCCTGAGGACCTGCAGTCCTTCGTTATCGCCCACGAGATCGCCCATGCAAAGCTCAAGCATTCCACTGCCTTTCAAGACCTCCGTTCTGTCAATGAATGCGAGCTGAGAGACGAAGAGGCAGCAGATAGGCTTGCGAATAGCTGGTTGAGCCATAAATAATGGGAATAACCTCTACACGTGTGCCAGTCTCTTCACGATCTCTTCGTATCCGACGGTCATGATGTGGATACCCGAGGCATGGGTGGTTCTTCTCGTCTCCCTTATGAACTCGGAGAAGAACCTGAAATTAATCTCATCTATCTTTGCGCTGCGGAGTGGCTTCTCGCCGATCTCTTCTGCTCTCTTCAGTTCCGCCACAAATCCCTCTGGCACACGAATGCCAGGGACATTCTTAGCTATGAAATCTGCTATCCTATGCGATTTGCAGGGGAATATGCCGATCAGGACCGGGATTGGTAGTCTCTTCATCTCCCCAAGGAAGGACCTCGCCCGTTCTATGTCGAAGACAACCTGCGTCTGCATGAAGTCCGCCCCCAGCTTGACCTTTCTCTCTATCTTGAGGAGCTCCGCCTCCCGCGGCTCGGCGTTCGGGTTGCCCACTATTCCCACATGCAGCCTCACACTACCGCCTATCCTGTTTCCCTCAATGTCGACGCCTTCGTCCACCATTTTCCTGACAAGGTGAACAAACTGGGCCGTATCGATGTCGTAGACTGGCATTGCTGATGGGTTATCGCTGAGGGATGTGTGGTCCCCACTCATCGTCAATACGTTCTTTATGCCCAGCGCCGCTGCACCCAGGAGCTCCGAGGTGATCGCGAGGCGGTTCCTGTCCCTCACCGTCATCTGGCATATGGCCTCCATGCCCGCTTCGGTCTGGATCGAGTGGGAGACTGCCAAGCTGCTCAGGTATGCCTGCGCCCTGGGATTGTCGGTGACATTGCAGGCCACGACATGCCCCTTCAGCGCCCTCGCTACCCTGAGCGCCTCGTCGAGGCTGGCTGTCTTCTTGGGCTGGATCTCGCCCGTGAAGACAAACTTGCCAGCGCCTATCGCCTTCATCAGTTCGGAGTACACTTCCCTTGCCACGCCAAACACCTACCTGGTTAGGATCTCCTGCGGCTGGGACTTCTTTGACCTGTCCCGAGGCTCCCTGTACTTTGAGAAAGTTTCTAGCCTGCCCTGGTCCTTCAGGGTCTTGTAAATCAGAACCCACGCACAGTCTCGGATGTGCCCGCCTGCCTCACACTTCCCGTCTGCCATCCCGCCGCATGGCCCGTTCATCAACCCCTTGGAGCACCTCGAGACTGGGCATATTCCGCCTGTCTCGTAGAGCAGGCAGTCTGTGCATGCCCTGCAGCGCTCGTAAACCCTCCCGATGCGCTCGATCTTCCCTATGAAGAGGGTATCGAGGCCCGGTATGACCGTCTTTCCAGTATAATCTGCTATGACTTGGACACCGGCGCCGCAGCTCAGGACCAATACCGCGTCCGCCCTACCCAACGCCTCCTTGGACTTGGCGAGGTCCTTTCTAACGATCCTAAGGTCGCAGGGCGACTCGACCACAGCCTTCCCCGTAACCTTCCCTCCAAGCCTCTTAGCAATCTCCTTGACCTGATCCTCCCCTCCAGTCTGGCAGGACGTGGCGCAGGTGCCACATCCCACTATGAACACCTTGCGGTAGGGGGCTGCCATCTCGTGCACCTTCTCAAAAGGCTTGGATCTGGTGATTATCAAGGAGTTCACCAAGAATGATGGTATTAAAATCAGATTCCGATCTCAACTTATATCCTTTTTCGCCAGAATTGATCGTGAAAAATACCAAGAGACACAGTAGCGCAATGGCATGCCATCTATCGAGCCCAGTTAAGCCCCTTCCAAAGCCTATGCTTTCTTAGGCGCTATGATGCCAGCCTGTCGTAGCTGCTCGATGGTTGGGTCAATGTAGAGCTTCAAGTCTGGCTTAAGGAGACCCTTGCCTGGTATCTGCTTTGGCGGTCCGTAGGTGGCTGCTAGTGTCTCGTCTCCATCAAAGACAACGACCTTGCCATCGAATAGCGTTCCCATTATTGGGAAGCGTCTCACTTCGCCCTCAGAGAGCTGGGTCCCCTGCCCGCCCTCCACGACCAAAACCCTGTTCTCCCACTCTATAAGTGGAGTATCCTTAGGCGCGTTCGCAAGCTCGATCAGAGCCCTCTTGAATCCCTTGTTGAACCCTAGCATGAACCCTTCCTCTACGCCATCGTCATAAGTCTTCTTGCCTTTGATTGACCCGCCCGGCCCAAAAAAGCCACTGAATAAATTGGAGTCTCCTTTCCCCTTGTCCAAAAGGGGCGTGATCTCTTCGCGTACAAACTTGTCGGTCAGCGGCACAATAGGCGTTGGTTCTGCGCGTTTCGTCGTCCTCTTTCTAGTGGACAAAACTCTTCACTCGTAAGATTTTTTGATAACGCCTCTCCTTTATACTTTGTGATAATTGTTATACAGTAATACAGCATAACAAAAATAGTACCTGCTCAGGCGTCCGACAGTCACGATTTTGAACGATTATGAGGCTATTCTCATCCGTCTGACTACAGGATGGATGCTTTTGCCCAGCCTTACTCAACTTTAAGCTTAGTTTTTCGATATAGCCCCTAATGCGCTCAATCAGGAAACCAGGAAAATTGTAATTATCAAAGTGATTATGTTGCCTCGTCTGCTTTCTTGCCACTCATATAGTCGATATCTATCCTTCCTATCAACACTTTCTGCAGAGAGTCGGGTGTCATCTGTTCCTTGATTACCTTCGCTGGATCGTTGTCCAGCTTTTTGATCATCAACTTAAGAGCGTGCTTCTTCTCCGAAGGATCTTCTATGAAAGTGACCCTTCCATGGAACTGGGTTGTTCTGTAGAAATGGGAGCACTTCCCTTGCTGGTACCCCTTATCGATGAGCGCTTGCCCCCAGACGAGGTTATTTGCCCTGAGGATCTCCACCTTCTTACCCTCTTTCGCACAATGGAAATAGATGCACCCCCGTTCCTCGTCATAGCCATGGCTGAGCGTTGCGAGATAGGGCTCACCATCTGTGCACATGGCAACAGTCACATACTTCGCCTCCCTCAGAACAGCCCTGATCTCCTTGGGGTCTGTCACTGATCTCTCTCTTCGCCTGATGCCGCGGACCACATGCCCACCTCATTCTGGGTTGATTAATAGAATGAAAGTGCGTAAAAAGACTTACCGCTTATCGATGAAAATTATAAAAGTCGACGCATGCAATGTTCTGGCACTGCAATATATTCGGAGGAATGCTGATGGCATTGCTGCAGCTTGCGCTTGACTTTACTAATCTCCAGGATGCTATTGATGTTGCAAAAAAGGCCAAGGACTATGTTGATTGGATCGAGGCAGGAACGCCCCTCATAAAGTCCTGCGGTATGAGTTCAATCCGTGCACTGAAGAAAGAGTTCCCCGAGAAGAAGATTGTGGCCGACATGAAGATCATGGACACTGGGGCTTTGGAGGTCAGGCTTGCGTCTGACGCAGGAGCCGATGTGATAACGGTGATGGCCGCTGCAGATCTGAGCACCGTCAGCGAGGCGATTGCTGAAGGCAGGAGGCTGGGGAAGATCGTGGTTGTTGATACCATTGGGGCTGAGCCGACCAAGGTGGAAGAGATAGAATGCATGGCTCCAGACTACATCTGCCCCCATGTCGGCATTGACCAACAGAGGAGGGGCGTGAAGCTGGAAGATGTGGTCAGGAAGACGAAGATGAATATCCCAATGGCGGTGGGAGGGGGCATAAACTCAAAGACTGCTGGCAGCTTCGTCAAAGCAGGCGCCAAAGTTATAATCGTCGGAAATGCAATCACGCGCGCCAAGGATGTCAGAGGGGAAGCAAAGATGGTAAAGGACGCCATCGACAGCGCTGAAAGGACCCTTTAAGGCTGAGCTAGGCTGAATTGGATCTTGACCTTAAACCTGAAGATCGCCATATCGCTGTGACTAGGGCGTGCTCCACCACCTGCCATCCCTTCTCTCCACCTGCGATTTGCCCTCAAGGTAGCGGAGATAAGATATGGCCTGCCTTAGAGGTACTAGCCTCTTGGCAAAGTTCTTCTCGGTGATCTCCCCATAGAGGCCGTCCACAACCTCGTGGAGCGTCTTCCCATCCTTCACCATCCTAAGGACCTCCTGGGAACGTTCCAACAGATGCACCTCAACCTGCTCGATGTCGCTCTTATTCAGCGGGAGCCTTTTGTGTCCCGGGTATATCCGCTGGAAACCCTTCAGTTTCGCCAAGGAGGAGAGCTCATTGCTGAGATGGATTACATTGGCCTTCCCCTCCAGGGCAGCGTCACCGCAAAATATGATGTCATCTATAGCGTAGCCCACGGTACCCATGGTATGACCTGGCAGATTGACAGCCCTCAAGGATCTGCCATCGATCTCAACCTCCAGGTCTCTGAAGGCTGTGTACCTCTTCGGCTTCTGGACAAAATCCGCCCCCACGGACAGCATCATCCTGATCTCCTCGAGCTCCTGCCTGTCGTAGCCCCCCTCTACGCCTAACTCGAAGATCTCCTCAAACCATTGCAGGGAACAAGCGCCATAGTCCCTTAATGCAAGCGATTCTGCCTCGCTGATCATTATCTCCGAGCCTGTCTCCCTCTGTATGTAGGGTGCGAGCCCAAAGTGGTCATGGTGCCCGTGGGTCACCAGGATCATATCCGGTCCCCAGACGCCTGCGCCCTGCAGCATTCTCTTCAAATAAGCTCTGTTTGCCATGCTGTCAACGCCTGAGTCCACGAGGATCGTCCGGTCGCCTTTCAGGAGGTAAGCATTTGTGGCAAGACCGCCCCCAAACTCCTCTGGGTATGGAACTTGGATGGGGATGATCTCCAAGAGAATAGCCTTCTGTTTATGTTGACCCAATCGCCGATAAAAATTTAGCCTCAAATTTCGGCTAGTGCACGCTGGACGCTTTATCCTAGGTTCCTTCTACAGCCACCCCTTCGCCCTGAAGATCGCTATCAGGGACACGGTGATAATGACCATGGCCACAATCATGCCGTAGAAGCCATAGGGGGTGCCACTACCCGGTTGGAAAAACCCAGGGGCGAAGTTGGTCCCGTATACCTCCGCGATGAATGCAATAGGCAGAAAGATTGCGGATATGATTGTAAGTACCCTGATTATGTTGTTGGTCGTTACGGTGAGGGCGTTCATCAGCAGGTTACTTACCTCGGTTGCATAATCCCGATTAGAGTCCACAATGTCCATCAACTCGACTGACCTGTCGTAGGCGTCCATGAACCGTGGCAGGTTCTTGGCTAAGATCTGTGGGAACTCACCCCTGGTGAATCTTTCGATCATCTCTCGGATTGAGACGATGGACTGCTTGACGCTATGCAGCTGGTCCCTCAGGCCGCCGAGGGCTAAGCCAATGCTACGAGTCTCCGACTGGCTCCTAGCGACCCTGAACCCCTTGGCTGTCTCCTTCCTCAGCTCTTCGAATTTTGTCTCGGTGAAGACAAAGAAGGGATGGTAGGAATCCAGCACAAGGTCAAGGACCAGGTAAAAAAGAATGTCGGTGGTCGGTATCGGGGAGAGCGAGGCATAACCCTTGAGGCTGATCCTCCTATCGAAGTTACATATCACCTCAGAGTCACCCTCATGGTACGTAATCAGCCACCAGTTGCCAAGGAAGAGGCCCAGCTTCTCCATATTGAGATGAAAGACGTCCATGCTTTCGCGCTCAGGGTAGGTGAGGTGCGCGAAGAAATAGTTCTCAAACTCCTCGATCTTAGCGTTCTGGGCTTCCTTCGACAAATCTTTGAGGCTGCTCAGATCGATGGCAAGGCCCTCCTGGAGGAGCTCGACCTCAGCATCGACCGGGTCCTTCAGATCGATCCAGAGGGCTTCATCTTTCTCGACCGACTTAGGGAGGGCTGCAACCTTCTCACATTTCCATCCTTCCCTGTCGGACTTCCTGACAATATTAATGGTTAGCACCTAACACCCTCCGCGAACGCATGACTGGCCAATTAACCATGAATCTTCCATAAAAAATACCTTGATTTTTGTTAGACTCTTCAAGATTAAAAGAATTTGCCTTGCAGCAAAATTATACTCTTCACTTCTGCTGCTAGACCTCTCTCCACCTTGCCTTACTTCTTGCCACCATGAATAGCCCCACCGCCACGGCTATCAGTATCAACCAATCAATGGCCACCATCGTGGTTGACAATTTTATGTAACCTGCGATGTCCTGCGCCAGCTCTGCAGCGTAAGTCGTTGGAGAAAGGTAGGCTAGGTATCTAAAGGGCATAGGAATGTAGGTGATCGGGTAATACACCGGGGGCACAGCTGAAAAAAGCGTGGAAATAAGCCTAGAAAAGGCGAAACTCTGGACTATGTCACTGGAAAAGGTTGAGAGGGTGAAGCCAATTGCCATTGAAGCAAGGAACATTAAAAGCAGTACAGCCAAGAGCTCAATGACCCCGGCGAAGCTCAGGGTAAGGTAATAATAAGCAAGTATTGCAAGAACGGTCAGCGCAGGCAGGGAATATACGATCTCAGAGATGGCGATCCCCAACATGTATGTCTGCCAGCCAGTCGGCGAGCTTACCACCATATCCTGAAGCTTGAAATCGTTCTTCAGGTGCGAGAGATCCGACTGGAGCCCTATGCCGCTGGAGAACATGCTCATTATGAGACCCCCTTCAATTGCAACCCCCAGGAGGCTTCCTTGGCTTACGAACACTATCAGGATCAGAAAGGAGAGGGGCGAAAGGACTGTATTGACCAGGACAACGGGATAGTTCCTCATCTCATAGATGGCGTTAACGAGTACCGCAGCAAGGATCTGGCTAAATCTGCTCCTATTCGGTCGCTGCTCCAATGGCACTTCCATCGCCTCTCTCCTGACTCTCCTGGCGAACAAGATAGAAGAAGATGTCATCCAGTGAAACCGGATTGATCGTAAACTTCACGCCCTCTTTGGAAAGCTCCCTCGAGATCCGGAAGGCCTCCTCCTCCACGGTGAGGATCCTCGTCTGTCCGTCCTTGCCGGTCAACACCTCCCCATCCTTGACTTCGAGATCTGGCGGACGTGAAAGAAGCTTCATGCTGTAGTTGTACCTTATCTTGTGCCTCAACTCATCGAGGGTTCCGATGTTGATTAGTCTGCCACAATCCAATATGCCAATCCTGTCAGCCAGCTGCTCTGCCTCCTCGAGGTAATGGGTGGTAAGGAAAGTGAAGCGCTTCTTTCCGATCTCGCTGAGGACATCCCAAAACTCCCTTCTTGAGATCGGATCGAGTCCTGTGGTAGGCTCGTCTAGGAATATTATGTCAGCCTCTGAGGAGAGGACTGTGGCTACCAGCACCTTCCTTTTCAGGCCCCCTGAGAGCATGCGATTCAATGTATCGGAGTAATCGCCAAGCTTCAGCTTCTCAAGGGATTCTGTGGCCCTTCGCTTGGCCTCGCTGACGCTAAAACCACGCCACAGCAGATAGGACAGAACCGTCTGCCTGGGGGTCATCCAGGGTATTGGCCGTGCTTCCTGGGGCACTATGGCTATTTTCTCCCGAAGCTTTTGGGGCTCCTTCACCACGTCTATGCCATTTATAGTGGCACTTCCGGATGTCGGCTCAAGCTCCGTTGCCAGAATGCGCACCAGCGTGGTCTTCCCAGAACCGTTTCTGCCTATAAGCACAAATATACCACTGGAAGGGATGGAGAAGCTCACCGAGTCTAGGGCTTTGATCTTGCGATTGCCGTAGATTTTTGTAAGTTTTTCGCAAACCAGCTGAACGCTCATTCTTCTTCCCGTCTGGTGGACTCCTAATGCACGCCATCTTAAACAACTTTCCTGCAGCGAATTTGTCGGGATAAATGTAAAAAAACGAAAGGAAGGTGCCCTGCGCTAGCCATACTATTTAGCGGATTTGGGAAGAAAACAAAATACTTAAAGTAACATCAATGCTTCTTCAACTTGAGGCAAATATCTAATGCGAGTCGCAGTTCTATGGACAGGTGGCAAAGATTCATGCATGGCACTACATAAAATATTGAATCAGGGGCATAAAGCTGACTCGCTCATAACTTTTATTGGTGACAGACCGTTCGTCTGCCACCCTGAGAGTTTAATGTCAATGCAGTCTTTGGCCCTGGGCATTGACCATTTGAAGATCAAAATCAGCGCGCCTTTTTTTCAAAATTACAGGGAAGCAATTAAAGCAATAGTAAAAGAGCGATCCTTGGAAGGCATTGTGACAGGAGATATCGACGTTGTGGACAGCTTCCACGGCCACTGGATGGACGATGTTTGCAGAGGTTTGGATTTAGAGTTAATGAAACCTCTTTGGCATGTTGATCGAACGCGCCACTTGAACGATATGTTGAACGAAGGGGTTAAATTCGCTTTCAGTTGTGTCAATAAAAAATTTTTTGATAAGAGTTGGCTAGGGAGAGTTATGGACGAAAACTGCCTCAATGACCTGATTTACCTTAACCGGAAATTTGGAATCGATCTCGCCGGCGAAGGTGGGGAGTACCACACTATGGTCCTGAACTCGCCAAGATTCAAGCGTAGCCTAGAATTAGGACCTTTTGAAGCAAGAGAGACGGAGTCCCTTATTTTCATAAAATCCCCAAGATTAAGCTGGACGAATGGTGAATGCTCAAGTGCCTAGAGAACGGGAAGGATATGCTCTTCTGGAGCAGGACGCAATATTGGCGCGTGTTGCTGACCTGAACAAGGTGGGAGTAAAATGAGCAGAAGAACAATCTATTCTTCTCACAGCATGCTGGTTGTCGTAATCCTTACGTTGATATTGGTCGCTGTCATTGGGTTGGTTTTTGTTGGAGTGGTAGGGATTGCCTTCGAGGACGTCGGCTTCAGCCCCATCATCATAGTCCTCATCCTTATTGCCACTTTCGTCGGAAGTTTATTCAACATCCCAATTCTGAAACTCAAAACCTCAGTGCCAATGGTAATGGAAAAACGCGTAAGCTTTTTTGGAGTTACGTACCGAATCCCACAAGTCGAGTATGGTCAAGCTGTTACCGTAGTCGCCATTAATGTTGGAGGAGCTTTGATACCTACTGCCGTCTCTATCTACCTGCTCAGTAGAACTACGCCTGTAACAATTGTCTACAGTATAGTCGGTGTAGCCATCGTTGGATTAATAACTCATGCAGTAGCTAGACCGGTCAAAGGAGTAGGCATAGTTGCTCCATCGTTTATTTCGCCAATAGCCGCAGCTATGATCGCCCTCATTCTCCAACCAAGTTCAGCACAAACAATCGCATACGTTGCCGGTGTCCTCGGAACCCTAATAGGTGCTGATCTTGCAAACCTCAACGTTATTCCGAAACTTGGCGCACCTGTAGTCAGCATAGGCGGAGCAGGAACCTTCGACGGCGTCTTCCTAAGCGGAATAATCGCCGTACTACTTGCTGGACTATAAAGATTCCACAATAAATAAAATTGGATGGGATGAATGAAAAGAAAAATTGATGCGCACTGCTAATATGCAGGACAAGCTAACCTCTTTCTAACCTCTTAGTTCTCAATGTGCAAAAGCCTTATTCATTGTTCTATCCAGTCTTAAGTGGTGATTATTTTGGGCATGAGAAGTCCTAAGAAGAAACCATTAACCAAGAAAGAACGCGAAGAGAAAAGAAGAAAACATAAGGAAAAGTACTAAAGAAGAAGTTCCAGTTATCTCATATTCACTCTTAACGTGCTCTATCGAGCAGACAGCGACTAGCTTCTTCTAAAACCTCTTTATTCTTGTAATCTCTGCTACGATATCATTGTTCAACCAATACTCTCATTGATTGATTAATCAGTTTCACCATGGCAAAACACGCACAATATTAATAGATGCAAGAGCAGAGTCTAATCCTAAGGAGGGTGAATTGTGGGCAAAGGCAAGAAAGAAAAAGCTTTGGATCATAACCAGCACGTGAAATTGCAAAGAGAAAAAGAGATGAAAAGGAAAGAGAAACGGAACGTTGAACTCCCTGCAGGATATAAAAAGAAGAAATAGTGTGCGAGAATAACGCAACATTCCATCTATCTTCAGTCTCTTGTGCGTGTGGGGATTAAATTTAATCCCCATTATTCCAGATGTGCCGTCACAACACCTGCCACAAGATCATAACGCTATATTGCCGCTATTCTTTTTCTTAGTAATAAAATATGCAGCGGCAGCACCCAGTAAAACAAAGACGGCGATTGCCACCTCTGGCAGGTTGAACATGCTGATGATTATTGCCCCAACAAAAAGCGATACAAGCATTGTTGATATTATTATGAATACTTGATCAGCCATAATTTACTTCACCTTTGTCTCCTTCAAAACGCTTTCCCCTTCTTTTGTGCTTTTCACACAAAAATTGGGAGGTCTCGTTGTTGTAATATCTGGATCTAAATTTAGCCTGACCCCAAACCCACTTTTGCCCCTATTCCCCTTCTCTCTCTTTTCCTCCGGCGCTCATGCTTATCCTATCCAGTACTTTCTTCCATGATTTTGTCGTCAGAAAGCTGCTTTCCATGTTCTCGACCATGGCCGCAAACTTCCTCATGGGGGCCGAGAAGGTAAGCGTATTCTCAGCCACGAAAGGCCTGGCTGCTATATCGAACATTCCTATCACCCCCCTTGGATGTTTGGACTCCTTTTCAAGGTAGGGGCGCAGGATTATGGATGAGCAGCCTGCACCCATGGGGGTAAACACTCCATCGGGCTCAGCTACGTCATAGTTAGCGAGCGTGAAGAGGCCTGATAGAACATCGACCGTTGAAAAGAAGATAACAACCTCCGGCTCGTCTGTCTCCTCGAGCTTATCCCAACGCTTAAATGCAATGAAATCAGCTGGAGCCTTGAAACCAGATGAGCTTTTGATCATCTCCCTCACGAGCTCTGGTGATTTTTTGTAATGCTCCACGCTGGAGAGGAAATGCTCGAAGTCGGGTCTCATCTCCTGCGAAAAACCGAGAAATCTCTTTCCACCTTTGCAGGTGATTGAGTCCTGGGAAAAAAGTAGCGATCTTCCTTTCCTCACATCTGACAATGCTTCCATTATGCATCTAACCGACTGTGGTTCAACCAATTCCATGTTTCTTCTTTCATTAGTATAATAGAAAACAATGGGGAGTTCTGAACCATCAAAGTATCTCTCAAAAAGCGTTGAAAATTTGTCTTTAAAACTCATATCCATAGAATTTTCCTCCAAAGGCAATACCTCCAGATTGCGGGATATATTCTTTTTTTGGATACTTGCAGGCTCGTACTGAACTGGGATTTTGAACCAAGAGAAATATAAGACCCTGTTCTGACGATGTCTGTATCGGTATGGTCACCTTGATATTACCAAGGTGAAAAAAAAGAGCATGAACGCCAAGAGCGAATAGCAATGCCCACGACACAAAATGAAGGGATGAATGCATCCAAAATAGTTAAAGTAGAAAACCTGTCGAAGACCTTCGGCGCTTTGAAGGCCGTCGACAATGTAAGTTTTGAGGTATATGAGGGAGAAATCTTCGGTTTTCTCGGCCCAAACGGCGCAGGCAAAACGACTACTATCAACATGCTTACGACTCTGATCAAGCCATCTTCAGGAAAAGCGGAGGTCTGTGGCTATGATGTATTCAAACATGCAAATGAGGTGCGTAGGAGTGTCGGAGTCGTACCCCAGGAGTACACCGCCGATGAAGACATGACTGGAATAAATAACATCCTTCTCTGTGCAGACCTGTACGGTATGCCCCGAAGTGATTCAAAGATCCATGCTGAAGAATTGTTGGAGCTCGTGGAGCTTCAGGACGCTGCCAAGAGGAAAGTCAGTACCTATTCAGGAGGCATGCGCAGGAGATTGGAGCTTGCATGTGGTTTGATCAATTATCCGAAACTGCTGTTCTTGGATGAACCGACGCTTGGTCTCGATGTTCAGACACGCACAGCAGTCTGGAGATACATCAAAACGTTGAAAGAGGATTACCACATGACCCTTTTTATGACGACTCACTATCTCGAAGAAGCTGATTCGGTGTGCGACAGGATAGCCATAATCGATCATGGTCACATCATAAAAACTGGTTCGCCTGAAGAGTTGAAAGAAAGCGTCGGCGGGGACGTAATTGTGGTAAGCGTCAAGGAGTCTGAGCCGGACATTTCATCCGATATTGCACAGATCAAATTGGTGACAAGCGTCAGGAAGAATGACAGCACCTATCGCATCAAGGCGGAACTTGGAGAGGAAGCTTCGCCACAAATCACGGATCTAATCCGATCTAAAGGGCTTCACGTTACGAAGGTCTCATTGACGAAACCTACCTTGGATGAGGCCTATCTGGAATTTACAGGACGAAGCTTAAGGGAAGAAGAAGTTGACAAGTTGCAGATGTTTCGTCAACGGGTTACCATGAGGAGAGCGAGATCTTAGGGGTTGAAGAAGATGGACACGGACAAAATTAACTCGGCGAACGTAGAAACGCCATCGGCAGATTCTGCTGTTGAGCAAAAACAAGAAGCGTCTCCCATGGTGAAGGAAAGAAAATTCAGAACTCCCCCCAAACCAAATACAAGTCCTCTGCATGGATTATGGGCTTTAACAAACAGAGACTTGAGAAAGTGGTACCTTAACCCGATACAGCTTTTGATTTCGTTAATTCAACCTATAATCTGGCTAGCGTTGTTCGGGAAAGCCCTGAATTTTGGAACTTTTATTGCTGGTTCGGGGGCCACACCAGCGCAGCAAAACGCCATATTGCTGAGTTTCTTCGGTACAACGAGTTACTTTTCATTCCTGGCCTGCGGAATGCTTGCCTTTATAGTTCTCTTTACTTCTGCCTTCAGCGGAATGTCTGTCGTCTTTGATCGACGGTTCGGTTTCCTAAACAAGGCTCTGACTACTCCGGTGGCACGGGGATCAATCGTGATGGGCAAGATCCTCCAGAGTGTAGGAAGATCCCTTGTGCAAGCAGCCATAGTTCTAGTTATTGCAGTTGTGCTTGGAATGGATGCATCCCATTTCACCGTTCTCGGCATTGTTGGCGCATTCTTCGCCATTTTCCTCATGGGCATAGGACTATCTGCACTCTTCACCATGCTCGCTTTGAGATCGGCTGATTGGCAAACACAGACGGCGATCATCAACCTGATCAACCTTCCTCTGCTGTTCGCAAGTAACGCATTGTTCCCAACAAAAATAATGCCAACGTGGCTTCAAGACATTGCAAATGTCAACCCAGTCAGCTACGCTAATGATGCAACGAGGCAACTGTTGATAGGCGCTACGAATATGCCCAATCTACTGGTTGACTTTTCAGTCTTGATTGCATTCGCGGTCATATTATCCACAATCGGAATTGTACTGTCTTGGAGATTCCTGTCCAAATAGCCTGCAGAACAACACGGAATTAGATCTAAATCTGAAAAAGATATTTAAGAAATTGCCTTCTTTGAGGATTCTGAGGATTTTGGAGATGGCGACAGTGAGGCAGCAAATAAACATGACACCCAGCCCATCTGCTATTCTAAACATTGCAGGGTATCACTCTGATGATCTGAAGAATTCAACTAATTGCAAATTATGTTGGAGGTAATATGAGATGGAAAAAGATAAACGAATATCGCCTATCCTGATTCTTTCCATTCTTCTAATATCATTGTACATTGCAATTCCGCAGGTATCTGCCCAACTAACAACTCTGTCAGGGTCTTCGGACAACTGGATCATGGCTGGGCACGATCCAAATCATAGTGGTCTCTCAATCTCTGCGGCTCCAGCAACTGATCAAGGCCACTGGAGCTACGCCACTGAAGATCATGTGACCTCCTCGCCCGCCATTGTTGATGGTTTAATTTACGTGGGGTCAGAAGACAAAAATGTCTACTGCCTCAATGCCACCGACGGTACTGTTCTCTGGAGTTATGCCACAGGAGCTTCTGTAGCCTATTCCTCTCCGGCCGTTGTTAATGGCTACCTCTACATCGGTTCTGAGGATTACAAGGTATACTGCCTCGATGCATCCACCGGAACTTTTGTCTGGAGCTTCACCATGGGCAACTATACAGATTCCTCCCCAGCCGTTGCCAATGGCTGCGTCTACATCGGTTCTGGGGACAACAACGTCTACTGCCTCAATGCCACCGACGGGAATGAGATTTGGAGTTTTGCCACCCAGAGTTCTGTTGACTCTTCCCCAGCCGTTGCCAATGGCTGCGTTTACGTAGGTTCTGACGACAACAATGTCTACTGTATCAACGCCGCAAACGGGAATGAGATATGGAGCTTTACTACCGGAAATGCCGTATTATCTTCCCCTTCGGTTTTTGACGGCTGCGTCTGCATTGGGTCCGTAGACGACAACGTCTACTGTCTCAATGCATCCACCGGCACTTTGATCTGGAATTATACCACTGGGAATTCTATTGACTCCTCGCCTGCTGTCGCCAACGGCTTAGTCTGCATAGGATCCATTGACGACAACGTCTACTGTCTCAATGCATCCACCGGCACTGAACAATGGAAATATGCAACTGGGAATTCTGTGGAATCTTCTCCTGCCATTGCAAGTGGTTACGTGTACATAGGGTCTGATGACAATAGTATTTACTGCCTCAATGCTTCAACTGGTTTTAAGATATGGAGCTACGCAACAGGAGACGCCGTAGAATCTTCACCCGCAGTTGCCAATGGAATTCTGTGTGTCGGCTCTGACGATTCGAGCCTTTACGCCTTTGGGGCAAATCTAGTTGCGCAACCCAATAATACAAGTTTCTACATTGAAATAATTGTAGTTGTCGTGCTTGCGATCATAGCTGTGGCAGTGATATACTTCTTGTTCATCCACTCGCGGAAACCTAAAACCTATCACCTATGAATGATTGTTTATGGAACTAAATTTTAATTTACACCTGAGCAATTGACTATTAGGAGGGAGGGGAACGACCTATGGATGATGTTTATGGTACAGTTCTAGGATTTCTGGTCGTCATCATATTGATAGTTGTATTATTTGTCAAACGAATACTCGAAAAACGAAAGGAATCAATTTAATCCCAATCTGCTATCAATGCTGCCTCATACATTTAGGACAAAGATCAACTATCTTTTCACTCCCTTTCTTCTGGCAAGATTAATTAATCAGCTTTCACGTGCAATGCATACTAAGGCATGCTGAGATACTCAAATTGATTTTTCGATGGTGGATGGGATACTATGGATGAGGCTATTGTCGTAGGATCTTTGGTGAAGAGGTACGGAAGCTTTGCCGCCGTTGACGGAATTTCCTTTACCGTCAACAAAGGAGAGATTTTTTCGCTGCTAGGCCCCAACGGGGCGGGGAAAACCACGACAATCGAGATTTTGGAGTGCATAAGGTCCTATACCTCAGGTGATGCCAGGGTATTGGGCTACGATGTGAGCAAACCCAGAGACGCGCGGGAGATCAAGAAGCTCATAGGAGTGCTCCCCCAGGATTTTTCCACCTTCGAAAATTTGAAGGTCGGGGAAGTAGTTGGGTTCTTTGCCGGCCTCTATGGCGGGAAACATGAATATGATGATATTCTGCAATCGTTGGATCTCTCCAATGACAGAAACAAGAAGTTTGACGACCTGTCCGGTGGTATGAAGCAGAAGGTCGGAATTGCCTCGGCCATAGTCCATGAGCCGGAAATCGTCTTCCTGGATGAGCCCACGACCGGTCTCGATCCCGGTTCTAGGAGAGAGGTGTGGAAGTTCATCACGAGGCTTAAGGAGCGCGGGAAGACCATATTTCTGACAACCCACTATATGGAAGAGGCCCAGCTCCTCTCGGACCACATTGGAATAATGAACAGGGGCAAGATTGCCGCCTTGGATACCCCCCAAAGACTGATCGCCCAGTATGGCGGATGCAAGAAAGTCGAATTGAAATTGAAGGATGAGAGCCTAGCAGCCAAGATCAGCCAGGACTTTGAGACCGTAAGGAAAAATGACAAGATCACGGTCTACATCAAGAACACTAGGGATCTGAACAGGCTCATGGTGGAAACGGACTACGAGGATATTGAAGTCATGACGCCAACCCTTGAAGACGTCTTCCTCAAGGTCGTCGGTATCAATCTGGAGGAATGAATGATGAAGTTCCTATCGGTATTCAGCGTGACATTCAAGCAGTGGTTCAGGAGCCCCGCAACCGTCTTCTTCAGCATACTCTTCCCCTTGGTCCTGCTGCTAATCTTCGGGTTTGTTTTTGCAGGTATAGGCAGCGGAACCACCTCCATCTACATTCAGAACCAGGATGTTGTGAATGGGACCTCAACGCCACTCTCCTCGGCCTACATCGATGCGCTAAACCACACCAACGTTCTGGACATAAGCCTTATCCCAAGTGGCGTCGATGCCCGGTCCTACGCTCAGAACCTGAGTTCAAACCAATTCTTTTCATCCTACCGCATCCTCATCATTCCTCCCGGGTTCCAAAATGAAACCCTGGCCAGCGCCTACGCCATCAGGCTAAATACGACCTATGATACTTTGAACTCCACCCTGTCTGACTTTGCCCAGTTCATTCCACCCAACGATACGGCAATCATACAGGCGGGCTTGGGCGCACTGAAGAGCTATGCTGCAAACGCCACCGTAGGCAACGTCACCCTGACATTCCTCTCCGATCCTTCGGATACGAATGCATTGATCGCCAGAGGGATCATCAATAGCGTGGCTATGGCCTTCAACTCCCAGCTGGTTGGCGGTTCCAGTGTCATCAACACCCAGGATCAGTCGCTCAATGCCAGGAGCCTGACGTCCGTGGACTACTACCTTCCGGGGCTCATAGCTGCCTTTGTCATGACCAACGGAATCTTCGGCCTCACAAACATAACAGCAGACCTCCGCAAAAGGGGAGTAATTAGACGCCTCCTCTCGACACCGTTGACAAAGCTCGACTGGATCCTGGGCAATATCTTGACCCAAGTCGTCATAGGGCTGATGCTGACCCTGGTAATGATCCTCTTTGCCTTCCTAGTCTTCAGGGTGGTAGCAATCCCCGACGCTTTCACCCTCCTGGCAGTTGCCATTGGGGTAGTGGCATTCTCAGGCCTCGGGATGATCTTCGGGGGGCTGGTTAAGAACGTTGAGACATCGTCAGCCTTGGCCAACGTGGTTGCTTTTCCCATGATGTTCCTCTCAGGATCTTTCTTCCCAACTGGACTGTACCCTCCCATAATCCAATCCATCTCCTACTTCATACCCCTAACCTACTTCTCCAATGCGCTCCGCAGCACCTTGATCACTAAGGACATGACCGGCATAGTCTTCAACCTCGGGATCCTGTCGGTGATCGCCATGGTATTCATCGGCATAGGTGTGTGGGCCATACGGTGGAAGGAGAACTAGGACAAATGGCTTCTTTTCCATCACAATATATTGAGGTGGGGCGACCTTACTAATGTGGGAATCACTGGGCAATGTTCCAAATTACTGCCTAATTATTGCCATGTTTCTTTCAATTCAATCTTACTCTTGGTGAGCTTATTCTCAACGAGATATCTGTGGGCAGTAAGCGCTGCCAAAGCGCCCTGCCCGACAGCGATGGATATCTGCTTCTCTCTGACATCAGTAACGTCTCCAGCTGCAAACAGGCCGTTCATAGTGGTAGACTGATCCCTATTCACAGGAACTTCACCCCACTCGTTCAACTTGATTAGACCATTCAGAGGACTACTATTCGGCGTGAGACCGATCTCTAAGAAAACACCGTCGACATTCAGATCCAATCTATCCTTTCCATCAACAGACTCAAGCTGAACACCCGTCAATTTGTCCGTACCAAGGAATGAACTGACAATCATTGGCGTGTGTAAAATTATATTTTTGGCTCTCGTAACTTCCTGAACCAGAGCTTCATCGGCTCTGAACTCGTTTTGCCTATGAATCAAGTGGACCTCCGAGGCGAAATTAAGGAGATCGCGTGCGGCTGTAAAAGCGGAATTTCCGCCACCTACAACAGCCACCCGTTTATCTCGATAGAGTGGTGCATCGCAAGTTGCGCAGAATCCAATTCCCTTTCCGACGAAAAGCTCCTCTCCAGGGACTCCAAGCCTCGAATATTCCTTCCCTGCGCAGTATATTACCGACAGTGCTTTGAACTGTCTGTTGTCATCTGTAACCACGACGAAAGAATTGTCTTCTCTCTTTACCTGTGATACGTTTGCTCCGAGAGCCTCGGCAATGGGATAGCTTTCGAGGTGGTTGCGAAACTTTTCAGCCATGTCAGCTCCGCTGATAGGTGGCAGACCAAGGTAGTTCTCAACGCTTGCAGTGTAGGTGATCTGGCCTCCCAGCTTCTTCGCTATCATTGCCACATCAAGTCCCTTGCGAAGAGCATAGATGGCAGCAGACATGGCAGCAGGCCCACCACCGACGATTATTACCTCATATTCATGCTTTTCTTCCGCCATTTTTGCCTTAGGAGCTCCCTGAATTTTACGGATTTCCTCCTCCAGCTGTCTGTACTTTTCAGGGTTAACAGCCTTCAGAATCTCCATGTATACTGCTGTTTCTGGTAATGCTCCCTCGAAGGAGTATGCTTCGTTGATGATGGTCTTGGGGACTCCTGTAACATTGTACTTCAGTGCCAGCCGGGGGAATTCAGCAGACTCCACCATATCAGCTTGGATGTTATCGTTGACAAAAGCAAACTGATCAGCGATATGCACAATCTTCGGGCAGTAGGGGCAGGTCAATGTCACGAATACCTGCATACGGACCTTTTCTTTTATCTCTCTTACCAATGTCTCCAAATCTGGATCGAGGCCTGATTGGCCAGTGGAAACCATCATTATGGCTTCTAATAGTGAGGCAAATTCGTAGCCAATGGTGAGACCATAGAATCGAATCCCATAATCCTTCTCTCCTGCCACCACTGTAGCTGGTATTCTCTCTATTCTGTAACCTGCAACTTCTTCCCCATGTAGCACAAAGTCATAGATCTTGAGCTCAAGCCTATTGGATAGGGAAGCCAGTTGCTGCAAAAGCTCTTGTTGCTGGGCACATGTGGGGCAGGCGTCTTTCTGGGTAAAAAAGATCAGCTTCACAGGGGATGGGAGATCACCTAGGATCTTTTGCAGCCCCTCCTTTGTTTCTTCGTTCATTGCTATTGACATGGTCTCTTCCCCCATGGCTCTTGAGTTTTAATAACGATTGTCGAGGCTAAAGAGTTGAAATCCCCGGCTTATGCTTTCTGCAATTCTTCGATGGCCTTCAGAACTTCCTCGGAGTGGTGTTTCACATCAACCTTAGGAAAGACGTGGGTTATCTTCCCATCCCTATTGATGATGAAGGTCACCCTCTTTGCTAGAAAGCCTCCAACTCCAAGTACACCATAGGCTTTGGCAACTTCCTTACTGTTATCGCTCAAGATTAAAAATGGCAATTTGTATTCTTGAGAAAACTTCGAGTGCGATTCCACACTGTCCAGACTAACTCCGATTACCACAGCGCCTTTATCCTGATAGATCTTATAATCGTCCCTGAAACTGCAGGCCTCCGTGGTGCAACCCGACGTGAAGTCCTTTGGATAAAAGTACAGAACCACAATACTCTTCCCTAGATAGTCCTTCAGACTGACAGGTAAACCATTCTCATTCAATAGGGAGAAATCGGGTGCAGAGTCGCCAACCTTCAAATCAGCCAAAAGCGATCACCATCAAAGAGTAATCTCCGATGTGGATTTAAGCATTTTGTCATTACTTTTTCGAAAGGCAACCTTATTACCTGCCGTACTTAATCATCGCTAATTTTGAGGTTTCGAATATGGAACTTGATCTTTGCATTAAGGGCAGGAGGAGTGTCAGGGCTTACACCGATGCGCCTGTTTCAAAGGAACAAATTGAAGCCGTGCTTGAAGCGGGCACCTGGGCTCCGACAGGCATGAATAGGCAGCCTTGGGGCTTTATAGTCATCGAAGACAGGAAACTAATCAGGTATGTCTCCGATGAGACCAAGATTTTGGTCCAGCAAATGATGCCTTCCCGAGCCAAGCGATTCCAGTCTGAGGAAGATTTAATCTGCTATGATGCGCCTGTGCTTATACTCATATGCACGGAAAAAGACAAACAGTTGGGCCGCTTGAATTTATTGGACAGCGTCCTTGCAGCCCAAAATATGTTTTTGAAAGCCTATGAACTTGGCCTTGGGACATGCTATATGGGATTCGTTCAGTACCTAGGCAGCAAGCCGGACGTTCTCAAAAGAATCGGAGTCCCTGAGGGCTATGAGATGATGGTTCCATTCATAATGGGACACCCGAAGACCAAACAAGGAGCAGAGAAGAGAAACAAACCGAGTGTCCTGAAATGGATCAAGTAACGAAAGGAGATTTTTGTCATGAAAGATAAAGTGATCTTAATAACCGGGGGCAGTGATGGCATCGGGGCAGCCGCAGCAAGGATACTGAAGGCTCAGGGCAACCAAGTTGTTATTGTCGGTAGATCGCTCCAAAAGACCGAAAAGGTGGCGAGTGAGCTCAGTGTCCCCTACTATATGGCTGACTTTGCCAAGTTAGATGATGTGCGAAAGCTGGCTGCCCAGCTTAAAAAGGACCTCCCGCGGATTGATGTGCTGGCAAACAATGCAGGAGGAATAATGGGTGGCAAACGAATGCTGACCATTGACGGGCACGAAATGACTATCCAAGTTAATTATCTTGCACCATTCCTTCTAACAAATCTGCTGCTTGACACACTCATCGCTTCAAAGGCGACCGTCATCGCGACATCGAGCGTCGGTCACACAGGAGCAGGCAAACTTGATCTGGACGACATCGATATGGCGCATGGATATACGAGAATGAGTGCCTACGGCAAAGCTAAGCTTATGGATATTCTGTTCACGAAAGAATTGCATAGGCGATACCATGCGCAAGGTATAGCAGCCGCAGCATTCCACCCGGGCGTAGTGAGAACCAGTTTTGCTTCTGAATTCGGTGGTGGTGGCGTGAGTTTAGTATACGGATCATTCCTCAACCATCTCCTCCTTCCCCCAGCCAAAGGCGCCGATACACTGGTGTGGCTGGCTACATCTGAGCAGGGTAAAGATTGGCAATCCGGTGAATACTACCAGAAGAGAAAGATCAAGGAACCTAGCGAGCAAGCCCAGGATGCAAAACTCGCACATGATCTCTGGGAACTGTCAGCTAAGCTTACTGGACTTAATCATTAGTTGAATATTCAAGGAGATAAATTACTACCTCGTTTATCAGCCATGCGCCATGGATCCCTGTGAAAGATCATGGGTGTCATGATGGTTAGGAAGGGCATTGGGTGAAGGCGCCTCAATGAAGTCCTTCTTTATAAGAAAATACAACCAAAGCCGGTAACGATAAGGAATGAACAGAAACAAAGTCTACCTGTATCTGGTCCTTCTATTCTTGTTGTCTGCCATAGCTGTCTCCTCGATGGCTCCACCAATAAAGGCCGCCCAAGACTCCGATCAGTTTCCATCGATAACCATTGAGAGTTACACCTATAATGGTCAAACAACCCAGTACGGTGGAGGCTCTATTCCGGTGGGGGCTATGATACAGTTCCGGGTATGGGTGGACATCAACAATTACGACCCGGTCAAGATTGCCTACGGCGACGGCGCATCCGATACTTACGCTTTCGGAGGGTCATTCTCCCACGATTTCTACCATGCCTACACAAGTGCGAACACCTATGTGGCGGAGGCTTTCATGCCAACCGATCCAAGCGTTTCTGGAGTGGTTTACACCGGCTATTCCGATCCCATAACCATTAGCGGAGGCGGATCGTCCAACCCAGGCGGCGATCAGATTACATCGTTTTTGGGCAGTCTGAATCCAACTCAGGTCGTGACATTTGCGGTTATCGGAGTTATTGCAATTGCGTTCATTGCAGGAGGCGTCAGGGCATTGGCAACCAGGAGTGCGAGAGCGAAAGCAGGAGCAGCAGGTCGCAGCTCAATGGGGAAGATGGCTTTGGGGAAAGCGAGCGGCAGGACAGGCGGGAATGGGCTGACAGGCGGGAAAGGGCCCATCCGGAGTGGACCGACCGTCGGGCAAGGGCCGACCTACGGAGAGCCAGTTCCGCCACCTGCATCAGCCACAACTCCGGAGCCCCTTATAGGGCCGGGAGGTGGGACTCCTCTGGGCGGCGCAGGAGCCTACGCAATGCCAGTGAACCAAGGCAGGTGTGGTGTGCAGGTTGGAGTAAGAAAGTTCGGTGTCGGCGATGTTTGGGGCAATGGCTGCATCGACCAGCCTGACGCCAACTATAACGTGACAATTACACCAAGTTGGGTTACAGACTGTCTTCCCCCCCAGACCTATTCGGACCACTTCTTCGTAACCTTTACCAATCCAGCCCCCTCTTACGCATATTTCGACTGGATCGTATGGCGATGATCTTTTCCTATGATGAATGATATTTTGCATACAAGCCTGGCATTAAGGCGCGCAAATTAATAAGAACGAAGAGACTAAACTTCAAAGAGTGGGGTCTCTTGGCTAATCGCTTTGCCACTCTGATCTCTAGGAATAAGCTCTTTGCATGCTTTCTTATAGCAACCATAGTAGTGGCGACATCAACCTTCGTCCTTACACCAGCACAGAATCCGAACCCCCAACTACCCACCATAGCCGTTCCTGGGAAGGGGAATTTTAATCTGAACGCCTACCCCGTCCTAGATCGCCGCGTGATCGGGTTGGTCAACCTCTTCCGCGACTACTACCACGTGACCGACCTTTCCAACGCCAGCGTCAATGACCTGAGCATGCTCCCGCCCTTCTTCACCCAGTATTTCCTGGCATTCACCACCTATGGCATGGCCATGATAGCCGACTCGACCCCGAGCTACCGGACGAATTATTATCAGGACATATTCATCAAGCTCATCGCCATGATGAACAGCTCTGCCATGGAGCAGCACGAATGGATTACGCCGGACTTCACCAATGCCAGCTATGCCGAATTGGGCAATGGCTTCAGGGGACCGACCAACATCATGTGGACTGGCCACTACACGCTGATGGAGCTCCTCTACTATTCCCTATTCAGGGACAGCCGCTACAACGGCGAGATACTAAGCTACATAAATCAGTGGAACAGCTCGCTGACATCGAACACCACCTGGAACGGAAACTCGTCAGGGGGGCTCGGCGAGTGGGGGACTGGGCTGATCCCCTGCGAACCCTTCATAGTCTTTGTCCAGTGCAACAGCATACCGTTTTACACCATGAGGCTCTACGACAACCTCTACGGCACCGATTACCAGCAGGCAAGCCTGCCAGGGATCGCCTGGTGGCAGGCAAACACGATGGACGCCAAGGGAATTCCGGTCGATGGCTATTACGTGGCGCAGCCCCTCCCTGAGCACGAGGGCGAGGGTTACTTGCTCCAGACCTATCCCGGAGTAGCGCTAACCCAGGGACTGGACGAACCCAAAGTCTCTGCCTATGGATCGGCCTGGGCCATAATGTTCTACGATGCCATGGGGTATACTACCCTCGCTGACACCCTCTACGCCAACTGGAAGGATGCGTTTGTGCACTACAGCACCGATGACACAGCCTACGTCGTCGAGTCCTACCACTTCCCCAGCTCCTTCGGAGTGGACGACTATGTGGCAAACGTCTTCGCCTACTTCTGCTCCCGGGAGATGGGCGACACCACCCTCAACAGCAAGCTACAGAATTGGTTCTACAGCCCCTTTGAGGGCAAGTGGGTCGGCAATGAGTATGAGTTCGACACCAGCGCCCTTGGAAATTTGAGCTCCTTCGTATTCCCTGTTGTCAACTTTGCCTGGGCATGGAACCACGCCAACGCGACCCTTTCCAATTTGATGACACCGAGGAGCGATAGCTTCTTCACAGAACCCTACATCTCGAATCAGTCTACTACTGATGGACTGTTCGTCTACCAGGCCACATACGACCAGGCCAGGGGCGCATTCATCCTGGCTGTAGAGACGGCGCACAGCGTTGTACTTACCTTCGATAACTTCCCTGGCGTCCAAGGAGTCTACGGGGTGAATGGTGCCTACACAAACTGGACCCAGAACGGCATCCAGATGCTGCTGACGCTCAGCCCTGGCACATACTCATTTGTGATTGTATAGGGGACTAGAATGGGCAAAACTGAAGATAAGGAGAGCAGAAGGGAAAGAGCCCTGCGCTTCCTCCGCCTCGAATCGCGAGGGAAGATCCAGAGGGCGATCCTTGGCATTATCATAGGAGTAATAGGTTACATCCTCCTTTACCAGCTGACCCTGCCGAGCTACAAGCTCCTGAGCATGATTACTATACAGTTCAATCTGGCCATCCTTGTCATTCCAGTCATCGGAGTTTTCTTTGGGCCGCTGGCAGGTCTTCTTGTAGGGATAATCGGGGCAACCGGGGGAGATGCCCTCTTCACCCAGCAGATCATCGCCTTTGGATTGATCAACCTCTCCTATGGCCTTCTGGGATTCATTGCAGGTATTCCCCACTACAAGGGCTTCTCATCCGGAAGGACGCTGGCTAAGGTAATCCTCTTCACAATAGGTGGTCTCCTCGTAATGGCTGCTATCTATTTAGTCGCCCTGATTGAGGTTGCAGGCCAGAACATGCTGGTCACGCTGCTCTACAACTTTCTGCCGTTTATCAACGTCTCGTTTATCACGCTCTTCTTAATGACTCCAACCGCAGTGCGTCTTATTGACGCCCTCACCAGCTATGCTCGAAAAAGGATATCATAATGTTTAGTATAAATTTCATTTCGACATCTAGTACGTACTTCGGAAGTAGGGCGAATTGGACGATTTAGATTAGCTGAATTTCCAAAGCCATTATCTTTGGCAATATGAGAATCTCCAAAATCGCTAATGATGTTTATTTCGTTTATTTTCTTAACACATTTGGATAATTTGCAATGCCCATTGGTAAGTAAGTTGCATTATATTTTTCTTAGACCACCTGAATCCAGATCTCTGAAGCTTCGCCTTGAGTAATCGCTATAGATTCTTGGATCAACACCAATTTTCCAGCAACTGGCGTAGCTGGAGAAGTGGTGTCATTCCGGTCATCATTTTGCGTTCTATCTTTCCAGTGCATCGTTAGCTTGTAAATTCCGATATCTGCGTTGGCTTTCCAAATCCAGTTGTAATCATCAAAGTATCTTAATTCTAGACCGGGTTTTTTGTCACTACTATAAGTCGGGAGCTTTTTGTTTTCGGGGGATGTTATTTCCCAATCGAGGTCAAATATTCCAGGCTTCTTTTGCTTATCTTTAGGTTTCTTTGCATCTTCAGGTTTTGCATCTTCCTTGTAATTTAGATTGGTAAATGTGATCCTCAGAGAATCACCTTGGGTCAATACCTTTTTGTCCACACTCCAGTCACCAAATGGCATTTTTTCACGCTCACTAGCGACAAGACGAATTGCTATAACGAATACTATAAAAGCAAATACGAGACCGCCAACCTCATAGTAATTGGGCCAACATAACACTATACCCAGCGAAGATGCAAGTAATAGGAGCAGATAGTACATGTAGTTCGCATATTTTATCCAATGTCCTTTGCTGTGAAGGATAGCTATGTCATTAGTTATGTCAAGGTTTAGGCGGTTTTCAAGGAGTCTAGCACGAATCGTTGCAGCCCTCTGGAAACGACGGTATAATGTGTCTAAGAATGTAACAGCCACAATCAACCCCATGATAACGATCAACACTATTGCAATGATGCTAGTTGGAACGGTTGCTTTCGCAATAGCAATGGTTGTGGTATTTGAGAAGGTACCATTTGTAAGGGCATTGCCTGAGATTGTACTGTTCAAAAATGTAGCATTGGAGCTGATAGCATTACTGTTACCTGTAAAAACAATTTGATTGGTATTAGTAATGGTTGTAGACCCAAGAAAACCGCTCAAGGCCAGAAGGCCTGTTATGAAGGGGAAGCTGAACTTTCGCAGGTCATTCAGGTAACCATCGTATCTGGCAAGGATGCTTCGTGCCTCTGTCCATTCAGCAAGGCTCTTGCTATCTCCCCCAGCGCTATCAGACACTTGGGCACGCCCTTGGTCTTTTTATTATTTTCGTAGGATTTATTCTAATTCTGATTTGTAGGCTAGTTGGAATTAAAGTTTATCACGTTTTATTATTCCATAATAAAAAATGCTTTCCATCCTAAGAGGGATATTTTGCGTTCTAGCGACTATTGTTGTACTTCTGTATCGTCGGTTATTGGAGGTTTTCCGGTTTCATCCGCCTCTCGAGTAGAGGTTTCTGTTTTAGACTTAACTTCAACTATGGTTTTTGTCGGTTTGGTAGTTTTTTCGACTGGTTTAAGATCGATTTCGAGTCCACCTTTTCCCAAAGAAATTACTATGTATAGAGTTTTATCACTTTCCAATATAGTCTCAGCAGTCAGCTTTATTGCATCAACTTTGAAATCTTTGAAATATTTGACCAGTTGACGTGGCTTTATTTTATTAGTTTTAGCTTCAGAAGTTATATTTTCTGTAGTTAAATTTGCAACCTTTGCACTTGGCAAGAAAACGAGTTCGACTTCTTTTTGATTCTCTTCTGCCAACAATAACAACTCCTAGTTCTTATTTGAAAGTAAGTTTGAATTAAGGATTCTCACGGTTTGTTCATACCTGAGTATATGTTTCATTGACGTTGTAATTGTTCAAAGGAGCGAGTAAATGAAGAGGCCGAAGTAGAGGAGGACAAGGCTCATTATCACTGCCAGCTCGATCCTTACGCCCTTGGAGAGGGAGATCGACGGCTTGATCCCAACTCCTGCTTTAACCTCAGCATAGCAGTGGATGCAGCGGAGGTTGCAGCTCGAGGTGAGTTTGATCCAGAGGGAGTCTAGCTTGGGTGGGGCTATCTCTTTTGCTTGATATTGCCCGCAATCTGATCCTTGGACAGTCAAAAAGACACAAGAACATTCTGGAGTGGTCTCTACCGCATTGAGATGCTGGCGACTTTTTCCATAATCCAATTCTCTTGGCTTGAATTGCCCATTCTTTTGTAGAGCTCTGCCGCCTTTAGATATTGCTCAATGGCCTTCGCCTTTGATCCCTGCTTGCCCAGGTACTCAGCATACCAGCCCCTGGCGATAGCTCCGTACAAAACCCCATAGTTTCCCCTGCTCAGCAGCTCGATCCCGTACTCGAACATCCTGTTCGATCGTGGCCAATCTCCCTGGTCAGCAAAGATCTCCCCCCTTACGATTTCTATGAATCCCCTGCTGAATGTATGGACATCCCACTCATCGGTCTTGGAGTTACTAATGGTCTTGAGGCATTCGCTCTCGATCTTATCTTCCCTTCCTGATCGCTTCAGTGCATGAATCATAAGCGTACAGGCGGTGATTCTATTATACCCTGATTCTACCCTCTTGCTCAATTCTAAGGCCTTGAGTGCCTCGTCAAACATCCCATTGAAATTGCTTCTGATGTCAAATATTAATACTCTTAAGAGATGGCACGTGAACAGAAAGCCATATTCACCCACCTTTGTTGCCATCTCCGAAGTCCTATCGAAGCAAGCTAACCCCTCTTCGAGATCCCCCCTATGGAAGTGCTTCATTCCTTGGGTGAAGGTGATATCTATGTCTGCACTCACGCTTGGATTCATGCTGTTTATGATCTTGGCTTTTTCGAGCATCGTGGAGGCATTATCCACAAGACCCTGACTTAGGTAGCATGCCGCATGGTTCGTATATTCGGTTGCAAGCTTGCTTGAAGCATTGGCCTCCTCAAACAACTTCTCAGCCTCAAAAGAGAGGTGGCTCGATTCCTCGAATCGCCCCTCGAGATAATTGAGTTCTCCATGAAAGCTTATGATCTCAGCTCTCTCAATCGGTTCGATATCACTGCACCTCTCAGCCTCTGCCAAAAGCTCCCTCGCCTTCGAAGAGTTCCCCTTACCTAGACCATATGGTGCCCAGCACAAGGCCGACTTGCGCAGGATCCTCGCGCTGCTCTGTTGTCCTTCGGCTTCGCTGAGGCATGCATTATAGAAATTAATAGCCGTAGCAGCGTTGTATAGCCCCCGATATGCATCCCCAAGTCCCTCCAATGCTTGGAGCCTCTCTTTCTGTTTGGAAGAGTCCGCTTTTGCCGTCTCCAAAGCTCTCTCGAAATAGGGAACTGCCTCGATCATCGCAAGCCTCCTCAGACACGCTTCCCCTGCCATTAAAGAATATTTCATGCACTTGTCGGTGACATTGGAGTTGTAGAAATGAAAGGAGAGCTCGCCCAGCACACTATCATTGGGTAGCATGCTTTCCAAGGTGTTACCAATGACCCTATGCAGTTCCTTTCGTCTTGGAACTGAAATCTGCTCGTAGGTTACCCGCCTCAAGAGCTCGTGGTCGAACCTAAAATCATCATCTGAAGGGACCACCAGCTGGTGGCTCCTGTCCAACCTATCTAAGACCTCCAATGTCTCCAACCGTTCGAGCCTGAGGACGTCCGAGACTACGCCTGCGCCAAAATAGGTTCCTATGGCCGAGGCGCATTCAAGAACCCTCTTCTCGTCCCTAGAGAGCCTCTCAATCCTTCGAAGTATGACCTCCTTTACCGTGGGTGGGATATCCAACTCTCCTCCGTCCTTCAGTACCCAGATCCCATCCTTTGGAACAATTGAGTTTGCATCGCTAAGGTACCTGAGTATCTCTCCCGCGAAAAGCGGATTTCCCCCGCTCTCAGAGGCAATTCTTTGGGTGATGGTGCTGTCTGCAGGCATCCCCAGCATGCCTTCAATCGCCCCTTTAATCTCCTCAGGCTTCAGAGAGGTCAGCGCTATCTCCTTGCAGATGCCCTCCCGCCTCATGATCCTGATATTCTCAAGAAGGGGATGGATGCCCCCCGTGATGGCATTGACCATCTCCTCCGTTCTATAGGTGCCGACCATAAGTACTCTCAGTCCTGTGGAATTGCGCGCAAAGAAATGAACCATCTGGATGCTGGCCGAGTCTGCCCATTGCAGGTCTTCGATCCTCAACAGAAGAGGCTGTTTAGCGGAGATCCTCTTCAGGAGATCGAGCATGGAGAATAGGGTTCTCTCAGACTCGGTCTTAGGGTCTGTTATGCTCTTGTAATCCACGGAGAGCGAATATTCCTTATAGATCGAAGCAGAAGCCCTGAGGTAAGGCCCAATCATTGGCGTTGCCGCAACAATATCTGGCGCAGCCTTCCTGATAGTCGTGATCAGCCTGGAGCCGCTCTTCGAGTCGGTGCTCCCCTCATCGGTTACTCTCTTGAACGCATCAAGGAAGGGGAAGTATGGAGTCGGAGTGCCAGGCACACACCTCCCAACCATAACTGTGAAGCTTCGCCCGACGGCCTCCTTCTCAAATTCCTCTGCTAGACGGGTCTTGCCAATACCCGCTTCACCAGAGATGAGAACAAGCACACCTCTTCCAGAAACTGCCTCCTCGGAATATCCTCTCAGCTTCCTCAAGGCGTCCTCTCGGCCCACCATTGGTGATATGAGCAAAGTCCGCGTCCTCAATCATATTCTAACATACATACTGTAATAGTTTACAGTCCCCTCCCCACTTCCCCGTTTCTGGAATGTAGGTGCATTTGGGATTCTTCGCCAGAAGGTTTCCTGTCAACCCATAGCTCCATGGGCGGCAATCATGGCAGATGTATCTAAATTCACAGCCTTGGCAGACTTCGATCTTGTCGGCATTCAACCCCCAATATTCGAGCATCCTACCATGGATGATATCCTTCAACGGCTCTTTGAGAAGGTTGCCTGCGACCTGTTCTCTCGCAAAGACGCAGGGAATCACATCACCGCTGCTCGTTACTGCTGCTTTACCAAACCAACAATCGTTCCATGCTTTGTTTGTCCTGTACATCTCCTCATCAAATTCGCAGGGAGGTTCCTCAATGAGCACCCTCCTGCTATATTTCTTGGGCCAGTAACCCCCCTCCTTCCCTCCTCCAACCGGCCTCACGGGGTCTGGTGTTCTTGCGTTCAAGCCTATTGCTGACAGAATATCGGAAGTTCTTTCGATCTCTTCCTCGTTCTGCCTCATTGCGATAAGAGAGCACCTCGTCTTTATACCGTAGTCAAGCAGCATTTTGAGTCCCTTCAGGGTCTTACTATGGCTCCCAGGAACTCCTGTAATGGAATCATGGGTCCCCTCTAGGTAGGAGTACAATGATACTGCAACGCTTACAGACCTTTCTGAGAGAAAGCGGACCATAGGCTCTCGCAATAAAGTGCCGTTGGTGAAGATCTCGATCTCGTCGAACTTGCATTCCTTTGCGTAGTCGACCAACTCCATTATATCTTTCCTGAGAAAAGCCTCTCCGCCAGTCAGCTGAATCCGCCTACATCCCTCTTGGGCGGCCTCCTCCATGACTCTCTTTAAAAACTGCGTCGAAGGATCCTCCTGCTTTATTTCACTATTGTGAGTCTTGGCGTAGCAGTGTACACATTTCAAATTGCATCTAGCTGTCACCTCGCACCATATGAAATCCAGCTTTGGAGGCCTAGGGCGATGTGATCTTTTTCTTATTGGCCTTGTGGAGGTTTTCAACAGCCTCCGGTTAACCAATTCCTCAAGGAACTCTTGGATTTCTTCTTCTTCGAGATCCCTTTTCATCTCTCTAGCTACTTCGCCTATTCCCCGACCCCTCTCCAGAAGGTTGAGGATCTCACTTGCAGTCTCATTCAAGTGGTATACTTTGTGCTTTTTTAGATCAACTAGGCTTGAGTATTTGACGCCTCTGCAAAGTACCTCTTTGGGGGTGAGCGTGTAAAATACTCCTTTGCTAACCCCCATAGCCCTTCCTCGCTTGAACGGTGAGGCGCCACTTCAAAGGAAGTGTTTATCTAAGCTAGTTGTTAATGGGTCCTTGGAGTACACAGAGCCTTCGCAACTGGTGCCCCAAGAGTTAATGGCAATTCACCCTGGAATGAATACTTTTCACCCTTAACAACTACTGTGCCTTCTATGTGGATCATCGGCGGGCTTACTTCTTTAGCTTCGGGTTTAGGTTTGACATGGGGTACGGGAGGAAAACACGTTGAGTCCAATGATATTTTTGGCTTTTCTTTCTTTGACATTTTTTCACCGTTTATCTATTTTATTGAATTAGTTAATTAGAGTAATGTTTTTTTTTAGAATAGTTGATAAAAAAATAACCGTCGTTCCCAATTCATCTATTTTCTTATCAAGCATTCATTTAGTCTTTCCAGATGCTTCGTGCGAAAGAGCTATCCAACATGAAAATGACGGACGTTATATTCTTACTCAAAATAAGCAGATGCTCTTGAATAGCAAAACACAAACTCGCCTAGCAAAGTAGCTGGCCGGGATGAACGCAAGGGCCTTTGTCTTTGATTTGCCTATGTGCGAACTGGAGTACACGCAGGTGCACAACGTGGTTTAGTACCTGTTTTTTTCTTTGGAATCACTTTTTTGACTTTCGGCTTTTCCTTCTTAGACATTTATTTCGCCATTTGGCTATTCTATTAAATTAGTTAATTAGAGTTATGTTTTTTTTTGGAATAATCGATAAAAAAAGAACTTCTTTTCATTTATGCTATCCAGAAAGCGTACTGGCTGCCTCTTGGGCCCAATTCTTCGCCTTTTCCAGCTCGCCATCCTTGAACTGATACATGTTCTTACCTAGACCTTGTACGTAGACCTCCAGCGGAGGCTTGAATATGGTAAAGCCCAGGCCCTTGAGCTTCTTTTCTATCCCTTTGGAGGCATCTCCGTTTATGGCCATTTTCACCTTCGTGTCAAAGGCAGCTGCCCGTTTTCCATTGAACTCATTCTTCGGAAGACTGTCAAGGAACTGTGCTATGCCCTTTGAGGGTCGAAAAGCCATCGTTGGCCCCCCGACGATCGCACAATCATAGTTCTTAATGGCTGACTTGTCAACCTCTGCAAAATAGCGCGTGTCGGCCTCGATTCCTTTTTCCCCCAGGACCTCTCCTATGGTTTGAGCAACCGCCTTGGTCATCTTGTTGGGAGATACCGAATCGTAAACGATCAAAACTTTCATACAACCAAACCCCTTTTATCCCTAAAGAACCCTGACCGCTCTGCAGGTTCATAAAGCTTCGCGCCCCATATCATGCTGGCGCTAATAGACGCTCATGTTTCCTTAGATCAAAAGTTGATTATGATTAGGGCGCTTGCTGCCATTAGGAACAGTGATAGAAGAGCGATCTTCCATGAAAGAGGCTTGCTCTGCTTTTCAACTATCAGATCAGAGATCACTCCAACGCCAATGAATAATGGGAAAATAGCGAGAGCAGAGTTGAAAATTCTGAAAGTGGCGGAATACATCAGACCTACGAAGAAGAGTTTTATCAACTCCCGAGCAGGCGTTGTGCCCTTCATCTGTTCCTCCAAGCCAATGTGATGCAGGCTATAGAATACTGAAGTCAGCAGAAGCGCTGGGATTATGCCAAAGGTCTGCTCAAAAAGCTCTCTCAAGAAGCCATAGAAGAACAGAGTTTCAAAAAGCACTCCTATCATCAAATAAAAGATCGTTCCATATTTGCCAGAGAAACTAGGTCTCTGACCTTTCTTCTTCGCTTCAGAATAGAAGATCGCGGCCAACGAAAGCGCCAATATTATGTCTGCAAATATGGCCCATAGCCAATTTTCTCCAGGCAACCCGAAGTCATTGAAAGAGAGACCATTCACCTTTACCCACAGTACCGGCAATATGACACCTAAACCAACAATGGTTATCATATCGCGGAAGACAAGTCGAGCAATTCGTTTCTTTCTGAAGATTACAAGCAGATAGCTTAGGAGCACGCATAAGATGCCTGCCGAAAAGGCGACTAATGTTCCCTCACCTAGAGACAGGCTGAATAATGAATCGATCATTGTCTTCTCACCTGATTGTCAAAGGGAACTCTCCTGTCATTTTTGCAGCTTCTCATTTTCACTCGTTTCATCTGCTCCTTTGTTTTACGCGGGCCAACAACGGTCTCTTTGCTCTGTCTTCACTGCATTGTATAGGAGTGATCCCTCCACTTAGTTGTACTGTAAAAAAGGATCATTTTTCTGATCGCGCTAGATCCTTCAATCGGCACCTGTAAATTTCGCCATCGATATTTAAGAACCCCTCCCACTTTTTTAAGAAAATATTTTTATATAACTCAATGCACCTCAGAAGGCGATTACCTTTTAAGCTAGGCGACAATTTCCCACAGAAGGCGCAACAGGAAATGCCATCAGTTGAAACAGTTAATCTGTCAAAAAGATACGGCTCCTTCACAGCCGTTTCAGATTTAAATCTTAAAATTGAGGGAGCGAAGTGCGTAGGTTTTCTTGGACCCAACGGTGCGGGAAAGACAACCACCTTAAAAATGTTGACCGATTTAATCATACCATCATCGGGAGAGGCATTAATCAATGGCGTTAACGTGCACGCCCAGAAGAAAAAAGCCTTAGCATCTGTTAGCGCACTCATTGAGGCCCCTGAAATTTATGCGTCACTTACCCCCCGAGAAGCATTGACGATGATCGCGGAAATCCGAGGTGTGCCCAGTGAAGAGCGAAAGAAACAGGTGGAAGACGCTGTCGCCGAGGTGCGCATGGAAGAATGGATTGACAAGCGCGTGGGCAAGTTTTCGAAAGGCATGAAGCAGAGAATCTGCGTTGCCTCGGCGTTGCTCGGCAACCCTACGATTGTCTTCTTGGATGAGCCCACAATGGGACTTGATCCCCGAGGCATGAGCGAAGTTCGCGAAATCATAAAATCGCTCAGGGGTAAAGACAGGCTCATCTTCATGAGCTCCCATATTCTCAGCGAGGTTTCCGATGTCTGCGATGAAGTCGCCATGATAAACCATGGCAAACTAATCGTTTATGACACTCTACCCAACGTTACTGCAAAGTTCTCAGGCGTAAACAACGTTGTTGAAGTTGGGCTGGCGCATTCAATCGATAGTAAAATCGTAACCCAAACCATTGCAGCTTTGCCAGGCGTGGTTAGTGCAGAAAAAGTTGATGATAAAAACCTGAAGATAAGCTTCAGCGGGGGTTTAGATGTGCAAGAACGTCTGCTCAATGACATAGTCAATTTGAATATTGGTGTAATCAGCTACAAAGCTGCGTCATCTGAACTTGAAGAGGCGTATCTCAAACTCATAACAGCTACGTTGTGATAAACATGGCCCAAACAGACTTTGAATCAAAAAATAAAGTTCCCAGCAGTATGGCCCAAGTGGGTACAATCACGAAGTACGCCCTACTCGACTACGTAAGGTCCCGCAGGTTCTTCATAATGCTGACCATAGCCCTATTGATAAGCGCACTTCTCACTATCCTTGTCGGATACTACCGTCCAGAAAGCTTTCTCTCGTCTGAACTTACATTCTACAATAGGTGGTGGGGAACTTCCGTCACCTTTGTGGTTGTGCTTTCAGGAATTTTCTTCGGCGGTGACGCAATATCAAGTGAATTCCAAAACAAAACAGGCTACTTCGGCGTTCCAAACCCCATCAGACGGTCATCCATATACGTGGGGAAATGGTTAGCCGCCTTCATAGCATCCACTGTCATACTGGTCATATTCACGGCAATCACGGTAGGTAACGGCTTTTACTACTTCTCAGGTGTGCCCTATGAATTCGTCGAGTCTCTGTTGTTCGCCCTGTTCTATCTGGTTGCGGTTCTTGGATTCACGTTCTTCTTCAGCTCGTTGTTTAAGAGCAGTTCCATATCCATCCTCGTTACAGCTATACTCTTCCTCTTCGCCTTCACACTGATTCAGGAACTAGTAGCAGACCTTGTTCAAATTGAACCTTGGTTCATAATCACCTACGGCGCGCAAATAGTAGGAAACGTTCTAACATCGCCTTACCCACAACACCAAATCACAACTACAGTAGCTCGATTTACATTCACCTCATTCAATGCTACAATACCCGAAGGCCTCGCAATCCTGGGCATATACTTCATAGTTACAGCAGTCTTGGGACTGATACTCTTCGAGAGAAAAGAATTCTAAACTTTGCTTAGGGTTTTTGGGGAGATTTGGGAAACCCTTTTTTAAAATCTCCCCTTTTAAGAGAAAGAAATTACCTTCAATTCTCTGGCTGATTAGAACATAGCTCTCAAGAAGAATGGGCAAATGCCTAATAAATAGCGCATTAGGAGTATATTCTTAGAAGTTTATTCTTGATCCCCGCTATTCTCAGTGTGTCACTGCAGAGCCTGACATTAGTGGATTTGATAACGATACTTGTGGGTTACATCATCTTCTGGATTATGATCTCGATTCCAGTCTACGTGGCAGGGAAGATCCTGACGGCCGGAAAAGCGACCTTCGGCGAGGCAATGCTGTCTACCCTGCTTGGCCCAGTCGTCTATGTCATTGTGTTGCTGCTGGTTAATTACTTCCTGGGAGCCATTGCTGGCCTGTCGGCATCAATCTGGGCCTACATTCTGGCATTCATTGCTTGGATTTGGGTCTTCAAAGCAAGTTTCAAAACAAACTGGCTAGCTGGGTTAGGCATTGCGATCCTTGCCGTGGTCATACTTGTTGTCTTGAATATCCCCCTTGGAAGCCTCTTCGGAACAGCAATCCCTGGTTCTTTCTTCCCATCAGTCTAAAGGAAGAGCCAGGGCTCACAGCTCCAGCAGTCTGAGCGAGTCAGCGCGTTTATTACTGTTCAAATTGAGTTCTGCTTAGGCAGCAATTTCGAAAGGTGTAGTCGACAAAGATATATTGCGAAATAGCTGCTATAAAGAAGAGAAAGGTAAGTCCAAATGAGCCTGTTCAAAGCAGCAGTTTGTTTTATAGCGGCTGTGCCCATCCTGTATATTGGCATAATGATGATAGCACTTTCAATCATGACATCAGATACTGCAGTCGTAGCCTACATGATAATAGCTGGCTTGCCGTTGTTCATTGGGATAAGTCTTCTTTTCAACGGAGCAGATGAAATGAATAAATATTGGATAAAAAAGCAATGATCCGCGCCAGTTTGAGGATTAATGCTTCTCTCACCAGCGGTCTTGCACGCATACAGATTCTAATTGGCTAGTGTTGTTCAGGGAGCCTAGGCGAAAGAGATCAGGGTTTAAAAATGGTGCCCGAGGCCGGACTTGAACCAGCGACAAATGGAGATATTACCCGCATATCTCCACTATTCTTTTTTTATTAGCTATCATATGGTGGACCGGACTAGGTCAGAACTCGAATGGGTGTGGAACCCGATAATTAGCATACAATTTTAATGCCAGTCAACGTTCAGACATCTGTGCTGTAGGCTGTGGCCACAAATTACACTTATAACCCAAGGGGTTATCCTCTATTTAGGGAACAGAATGGTTTCAATTGACAGAGTGTTCGGGAAAACTGTCGACCTGTCAGACACGAATTTCGAAGCTGAAATGGCTTCATCAAAATATACGGTCATCGACTTTTGGAATGGAGGCTGCATGCCATGCAGGACAATGCTACCAATATTCGAGGAGCTAGCAGAAAAACATAGTACAATCTTGTTTGGTAAGGTGAACACAGTCAACAATATAGTGATACCCCGGAAATACAATGTATTTTCATCCCCAACCTTTCTCTTCTTCAGGGATGGCAAGAAAGTCGCACGGATCTTAGGAGCTAAGCCGATCGAAGTCCTAGAGGAGGCTATAGTGAGATATTTCTTTTCTGAGAAAGTCTTCGAACCGGGCTTATATGACGAAATCGAGTGAACTATTTTTGCTACCTGCACATAATTTACCAAAGTTCACAAATCTGGCAAAGATTTTCTATTTCTGCAAGTTGGCTTCTCAATAGTTTTTAAAAAACTCGTAAAAACAACCATATCCCTATGTTCCTTTGAGCGAGTATTCAGTAACTGTCAAAATTCCTCTCAGATTTTTTGATCAGGCTATATAAGTAACACTGTTATATTAAACAAACGGGGAAAAATCATGGGAATTTTTAGATACACTAAATTGGCTTACAGAGAACCCGACGAAATGCTTTTTGGCCATGCAAAATTTCCAGTGAGCGCCCATTGGGGCCTACAATTCGGTGCTGGCTATGTGGTGCCTGAGGTTAAAGTGGCACCCGAAGCTGGATCGGAGCGATCAAAAGAAGTTATGGTTAAAGAGTGCGAATCCATTGCAGAACAAGCAGCCGGAAGGGCCGTGGACATTGGTCTGCCAGCCTTCTTACTAGAGCAAGAGCATGTATACCAACAGACACACTTCCCAGACTGGGGCGGAGCTTGTACAAGAGCTCAAGCCGATGTCCTGGAAAGATTCCACAATGAATATGGAATAAAGTGCGGTCTAAGGCAAACTGTTGGAGACACAAGGCTCGAGGAGCGCGGCGGACTAAGGGGCACGGACTATGATAATGAAATTGCCGAGTCAATCGAGCAGTGCGCTAAGAACGGAGCTTCGGACATTGCAGCTGAAACCATGGGTGGTAAATCAGTACTTGACTATGGATCCATGAGAGGCGACATCAGGGCAATCCTGTTTGGCATAGGCGTCCTTGGAAGCATAGACATGGAATACTTCTGGAAGAGGGCTGTCAGAATATGCAGCCATTACAACTGCAACCCGGCAGGAGACACAAACTGCTCAGGAGCCAACTCAGTCATGTATATCGCTGGTGGCCTCTTGGGTAAGGACTTCTCCCACACAGGTGCTGCCCTTGCTAGGGCAATATCTGCAGCGAGGAGCCTTGTGGCTGTCGAGTGCGGAGCAACAGGGCCACTCAAGGACTGTGGCTATGAGAACACCATCGTGAAGGCCATATGCGGAGTACCAATTGCTCAAGAAGGCAAGAATGCAGTCTGCGCCCATGCCGATGTGATGGGCAACCTGACATGTCAGGTGGCAGACGTGTGGAGCAATGAGTCGGTATTCCACCGTGAGGAGATGGGAGGACCAACTCCAGGCGTTTGGCTACAAGCGACGGGATACGAAGCAGCGCTTATGAATACAGCTATCCAGACCGGCAATGCAAAGATTCTGCGAGATCTATACACACTAACTGACAAGTATAGGGACCCACAGGGTACCCTGCTGGCATATGATAATGCTTTCAGAGTTGCTGGAGCAATAGTCGAGTATGGCAAGGATCCATACCTAAGAGCCAGAGCAGCTGCTCTAGAATGCTCCAAGGTAATCACGGAAGCTTATGATGCGAAGAAGCTAATGCTGACAAGATTCGAACTAGACTCTCTGAACAAATACACAAGCGTTCTCGAAGGCCTGCCAATGGAATCTGAGAGGTTCATCGACGAATGCATGAAGGAGTATCCAAAGAGGATTCCAACATTCGATCCTAAGAGCTATGGACTGTGAGGTGCTAGAAAATGACATTAGATTGGGAAAGTAGAGAGAATACGGACTTCGTTTACAGAAGATATAACGTAATCGTAGAAGGGCCTGCAATCAAGCCAGAGGATGACAAGGACGTCAAGAAGAACATGCCGCCAAAGGAACCATTCCGCGAGCTCGCACTTGCGGTAATTCATGGAGACTCCGACAGGGCTAGGGAAGCAACCAAAACAGCACTTGCAAGCACACCGCCACTTGATGTAATCGAGAAAGGGCTATCAAAGGGCATGGATGCAGTGAGTGCTTTATATGCAAAAGGCGCGTACTTCCTCCCAGACGTTATGCTATCCGCAGACGCAATGATGGTAGGCATGAATATGGCGGATGCCAAGCTTGGCAAAGCCAGGGAGAAGAAAGGCACCGTTGTATCCTTCGTTGCTGAGGGGGATCCTCATGACATTGGAAAGAACCTTGTCGTGATGTTCCTCAGGTCAAATGGCTATGAGGTCGTCGACCTTGGAAGGGACGTTCCAAATGCTGACGTTGTGAGCGCGGTGAAGAAAGCGAAGCCTGTTATGTTGACAGGGACAGCACTCATGACAACTACCATGACCAACTTCCACCACGTATCGGACATGCTAAAGAAGGAAGGAATTTCGCTTCCGATATTTGGTTGTGGAGGCGGAGCGGTCAAGAGGGACTTCGTCGAGTCGTACGACATGGGCGTATATGGAGTGAAGGCATTCCATGCGACCAAGCTCGCAGACGCAGCCGTAGCAGGGAAGACCTGGAAAGATATGCGGAAGGAATATCCAAAAATAGTTGGAGAGTTTGTCGGCGAATACGCAGACAGGCTATAGAATTAGCCTAAAATCCTTCTTTTTTTTAATTTAAGAGACAAGGGTTCTTTCTTAATTTCTAAGACGATAAAATAAAACATTTAAGATAGTGAAATGGTTTGTTAATGAGGTAATTGATCATGAACCCTAGAGAAAGAGTTCTGAGTGTACTGAATAATGAAACACCAGATAAGGTCCCTGTTACTTGCTTCACCCAAGTTGGCATTGTTGAGGCAATGGAAAAGCTGGACTGTGCATGGCCCGAGGCACACAGCGATCCAACCAAGATGGTTAAACTTGGTACATCCCTGAATAAGCTTGCAGGTTTGGAATCTGCAAGGATCCCATTCTGTCTCACCGTTGAGGCAGAAGCCATTGGGTGCAGGGTGGAGATGGGCAGGATAGATCGACAGCCCTCCGTTAGACAGGCTGCTTTCCAATCCGCTGGAGAGGTGAATATACCCTCGGACTTTGTGGAGAAAGGGAGAATACCAGCAGTGCTGGAAGCCACAAGGATGCTCAAGAAGAATTTTCCAGAGTTACCCGCCATTGTGGGCATTACCGGCCCATTTACCCTATCAGGCCACCTTATCGAGATAGAGCGACTGGTCAAATTGATGAGGTTGAAGCCTATGGAAGTTGAGGATCTGCTGGACAAGGTTACAGATGCCTGTACAGCTTATGCCCAAGAGATCGTCAAGGCCGGTGCTGATGTGATCGTTGTCAATGACCCATCCGCTGCCCCGGAACTTATAGATCCGCTAAGCTTCAAATCGACTATCAAGCCTCGATTGAAATTCTTTACCCAGGGTATCAAGGCCAAGAAGGTCCTTCACATATGCGGAGGCGCAACACCCATAATCAGTGACATGGCTGACTGCGGCTTTGAGGCCATTAGCGTGGAGGATAAGGTGGACATCGCCAAGGCCAAGGAATTGATGAAAGGTGGGGCTAGATCCATGTTTGTAGCTGGAAGGATGACAACCACCCAGGCGAGGATTGTAAAGATCGCAGGGAACGTCTCCACCGCCAAGACACTTTTCACCGGCAAGCCGGAAGAGGTAAGGGATGAAGCCAAGAAAGCCCTTCAGGCCGGTACAGATCTTCTTGCACCAGCGTGTGGGATAGCACCTCGGAGTCCTCTGGCCAACATAAAGGCATTGGTTGAAGCACGGGGCTAATGTGCGGGAAACGGAGAGATTTACCCGCTATCTTTTTTTATTAACGCTCATGGAAATCTTTGAAGGGTAATTTGGAGAGATACATATGGTTCTCATAGTTCAGATCTCCGGGTTTTTGGGAAGTGGAAAGACCACCACGATAATCAAGCTTGCTACTGCGATCCACGAAAAGACTGCAGCGCGGGTCGCGGTAATAGTGAATGAGATCGGCGACGTGGATGTCGATGGGGAGCTGGTAAAGAGTTCAGGACTCTATTCAAAGAGGCTACTGGGAGGATGCATATGCTGTTCATTGGGCAAAGATCTTGTTTCCACCATAAAGTTAGTAATTGAGGAGTTCAACCCTGAGATTTTGTTTGTGGAACCAACGGGGGTGGCCCTACCATCCCAAGTAAAGTCTTACTTCGTCCAGGCTTCCTACATTCTGTCAGGGCTTGAGTTTTCACCCATTGTGACCCTGGTCGACGGTCCGAGATTTAAGTTTCTTCTGCGGGACTTCAGGAGTTTCTTCACAAAGCAGATGCGTGATGCGGACATACTGGTAGTAACTAAGATTGACAAGCTTGATAAGAAATTTGAACTGCCACTCATCATCTCTTCCCTTCGGGAGATGCATCCCGTCGAGAGGATAATCAGCATCTCATCTGTTACAGGCGAAGGATTTGATGAGCTTATGCAGAGCGTGATCTCAGGCAGGATCTCCCTGGCTATGGAACTGAATGATATGGCAGAGAAGGCAGATTCTCTCGAGGGTTCAGAAGTTGGCAGTGCAGATTTTTATGGCAACTTCAGATCTGAAAAGCTCATGGATGGAAATGAGATAAGGTCCCTTGTGGGGGAGCTCCTGGCAAAAATAGGTTCGAGCTGCAAGAGATCGAATGGTAATTTCATTGGGCATATAAAGTCATACGTTAGCACAAAAGGTTCTGGCTTTAAAGCCAGCCTGGTTGATGTCTCGTCTGGTGTTGAGTTTACCAGAGACGTTCCACCGAATACGGATGAGTTTAAAGTTTCAATATTTCTGGCCATCAGTGGCTTCAATTCTAAAGATTTAGAGAATATTTTGAAAAAGAAGATCAAAAAAATTGGGAAGAAATATGATTTATTGATAGAGGATCTCCACCATCCGAATTAATTTTCAAGCGAATGTAATCATCCCATATTTTGGGCTAAGAATTGTTTGTACCTTGCAAGCTCCCCGACATTTTCGTCCGTGAGTACAAAAGGGGAAGACCCCTCTGTGCTGAGTATCAGTCCTGTACCAAAGTTCAGGGTTTTTATTCTGAGCAGGAGTCTTTGCAGGTCTTCGAGGCTACGGCTCAAGGGCAGATTGCCAGCCACGCAGATGGACCCCCTCAACTGCTCCGATGCCTTCTCCAACTCCGAACCGTTGTTGATGTGGAGTAAACATTTTCTTGGCGGGAGTTCCTTCAGGAACCTATAGTCCTCTATTGGCTCATCAAACTGTAAAATGGGGGTTATGCCTTTAGCAACGAGAGTTTTGATCATGAATTTTGCTGGCGGCCAGACGTACCTCTCGAAGTAGTACTTCCCTGCTGTCATTGGGCTCGAGTAGGCAAAGGATATCCATGCCCTCAGAATCCCGGTAATCTTGGCATATTCCTCCAAGAAGTCGGGATAACGTTGAGCTATGTCCATGGAGACCGAGAGGAACCTGCTTGAATCTCTACCCATGTCCTTGAGCACCTCGCTTATTCCTCGGTAGTAGGATAAATAGCCCATGGGAGTGATCGCCATCACGCCACAGTAGGAAGATACCCCTCTTTCTTCCCAAATCTCATTGAATTTCTTTATCTGATCAGCGCTCTGCTGCATCCTTTCATAGAGGTCATTAATGAGTCCAGCCTCTCGATGTGCTTTAAGGGCAAAGTCCAATGGCCCTAGAGCTGAGAGATCGTCATATTCATCCATGGATCTTATGAGAGGTATAGGCTCAGGGAGCGATGGTTTTGAAGGGGCGTACACATATGCGGAGTCGAATACTTTAGGGTGCAGTATGAAACCATCAAATTCGCCAATCAAACCTTCATACTTCTGAATTAGACCCTCGAAGGCTTTGCGGTGGCCAGTTATGACCGGAGCTACTGGAAGACGATCAAGATCCTCCAGACCTATGGCCTGTTGAAGCCTTTTACCCGACAATCCCTCACCCCATTATGTTAAAGCCCACTAGAATGACGCCATACCGCTCATTTGACAAGTCGACTCCCTGGCATTTCAACCAGCTCTTCAAGAAGATGTCGGTATGGGTTGAAGGCATGCCAAGAACGAGCCCATAGACACCCTTTACATCCTTAACCCCCACACTCATGGGTGGCAAAAATATTTTGATCTCGCCCAATTGGGCTTTCCTCAAACTACTCCTTGGTAATTTATCCTTAAAAATGACAAAGCTGTCTCCAAGAATCATGTTGTTTGGATCCTTGGCAAATTGTTTCAACTGTTCTTTGTCCTTAATCTCTTCGCCTACGGTCTCCCCAAGACAGACCAGCTCCATGGGCTCTGGAGGGTATTTGTAAAGGTCGTTTGTAAGAATGGCAACCATGTGCTCCCGTTTTAATACTTCCCTGAGACCGGCATTGTATTTGGTAAAGAAGCCACCTGCTTCGCACTCCTCCTTGGTTTCACTGGCCAAGATCTCTTTCCTCAAATCCCGGGGAAGTAGGATCACATCCACTATCCCAGGAACCTTCAGGAACTCCTCCATAAGCCCAGCAAACGATGCGTCATGCTGTGACATTCTTTGCTTTCCCCCAGACTGTTCCTATACAGTCACCGCTTTTTATATGAGCGACCGCGCGACAGTACAATAATGCCTAATCCCAGATAGTGATGTGGCTGAGCTATGTACGGAATCGCAATTGACATAGGAACCAGTGGCATAAGGGCACAAGCATTGGACTTATCAAAGGGAGAGGTACAGGCAACAGTGATTACACTTAGGCATCCACTACCTGGAGCCAATGTGATTGACCACCTGCACTTTGCCATCGAAGTGGGCACGCCTGTAGCCCACCAGTTAATAATAGACACGATAAACAAGTTGTTGGATCTCATGGAGATTGATCTCTCCAAGGTTGAGCGAGTTGCTGTAGATGGAAATCCAACACAGCTGTCCCTATTCCAGAATATAGAGATCCGCGACCTTGCCTACTGGGGGGAGCATGCCATGTCGGATATGGGTATAAAACCCCCGGAGAGGAATGCTGCAGTGATTAAGGCTGGAGGGCTAGGCTTAAAGGTTAACCCCGAGGCCGACGTCTTAATTCCGCCAGGCGTGAAGCACGAGATCGGTGCAGATGCACTCGCTATGCTGGTCAGATCGGGCGTTCTTGACAAGAAAGGAATCTCCTTGGTTACAGACTTCGGTACAAATGCAGAAATCGCCTTGGTCATCGATGGTGAGGTCTATGCCTGTTCGGCTGCTGCTGGACCGGCCATAGAAGGACAGAGAATTGAGAGAGGCATGCTGGCTTCACCGGGAGCCATCTGCGACCTCAACGAAGTAGCAGGCGGATGGCAGAATATGGTACTCAATGACCAGCTATTTGCGAAAGAAGGCAATACCGTCGATCCCACAAATGGTGGCCTTGCTATCAATGGTTCCATGGATAAGAAAGCCCTTGGCATAACGGGTACAGGAGTCATAGCACTAATTGCCTTGGGGCTCAGGCGGGGCTTCATAAAGCTGCCAAAAATTCAAACAGATGATGGCCGGTTGCATCTGCAGGATGGTATATACTTCACCAAGAAGGATTTGGTAGAGGCAGGCAAGGCCATAGGGGCTTTCCGCGCGGGTCATATCTCGCTCTGCGAGGAGGCGGGCATATCCATGCGTGACATCGAGACCTCCTATATGGCTGGAGCGTCTGGGTTCTATGTTGATGCGATGAAGTCCATAGAGGTTGGCCAGATCCCAGCTTGCTCCAAAAAGGTCTTCCAGATCGGCAACACCTCACTGGGAATGGCCAAAGAAATTGTTCTAAATCCTGGGCTATTGGATGAACTTCAAAATATGGCAGATGGAATTCGGGGACATCACATCATGCTTGCAACCTCGAAGGTGTTTGAGAAGGTTTACACACTAGAGTTATCTTACTGGGATGAAGGAATGCCCCTTTCCATTTACAATGAGTATCTGAGGCGCTATGGCTACGCACCCCTGCCACCAAGGATGAAGACTGTGGATGTAGAGAGGATACACTCCAGAGATATCCCCGACATAGGTAAGAAGGGTCTAAAAGTCCTAAGAGAGATTGGGATGATTCTGAGGGCAGAGTTCGATGGCTGTACAGGGTGCGAGACCTGTATAGCAAGCTGTAATGAGAAAGCTATCAGTCTCGAAAAGATTGGCGACCATTTCAAGATTATAATACGGTCGGAAATGTGCGATGGCATGGCATGTCTTCGGTGCCAGCAGTCCTGTAGCCAACAAGTCTTCAAATTTGAGAAACTTTTGCATTAGAGGAATGTGGACAGTGCTAGTTCAGAACCCGAATGGGTGTGGAACTGTTGTGGACATCTTATAAATGAGGGGGTGGTGCCCGAGGCCGGACTTGAGCCAGCGACAAATGGAGACACAGACCCGCATGTCTCCACATTACTTTTTTTCGGGTTAAATTTTAACCCCCTACTCCTAGACCACATTCATGAAAACGAATCTCATGGTGCTTTCTTATTTATTCTTTTTTGGTTCCTCAGCATTTTATTTTTCTTCTTTTGGCTTCTTGCCATCCTTACTCACCTCAGACATAATTCCTATGCTAATTTTCTTCCACACCAAGGACAGTAATGACTTATCTTATTAAACAAGTATGGTGCGATAAATCGCCTAATGGTGGGTTTGGGGGGGTTAAAATTTAATCTCTCTTCTCCTTTTTTCTAACCTTGCATAGGCTCATCTGCCCTTCAAGTATTTCTCCGGTATGGTGATGGCGAAGCGGCACCTCCCGTCCCCCGCGAGGACGCTCTCCAGGACCTCCGCCTCAACCTCCTCCCCGAAGACCACGTCGAAGAGCAGCTTCTCGAAGCCCGCGCTGCAGTAGCACCACGTCCCCGACACCCTCTCCCTGCCAGAGATAATAGACTCCCTCGCCAGCGGGCAGTGGCACGCTAGGTACCTCCTCCTCAGAGGGTCCTTCTCCACCAGCCAGTCCTTCGGCGCATACGGAATCTTCGTCATGTAGATCCTATCACCCTGACGCACCCCCGAAAGGAGTTCCTGGTTCCCCCTCACGAGCGCGAGGACCTCCGGGGTGATCTCCTGCTCATACCAGAGCCTCCCAGCCTTCATGAACGACTCGATCTCCGCGACCGACCTCTCGTGTATCTTCTTAAGGAAGTCGTCAATGCCCCTGGATTTTGCGAAAAGCTCCTTCTGCTCCCTGAACGCGGACAAAGGCACCCTGTGGAGGTTGCCAGCCAGCGCCTTCCTGCAGACCGGCGCGGGCAGCTGCCTCTCCAGCCTCTCGACGACACGCTTTGTCATACCGGACCAAGCTTCGGGAGGCGACCCCAATTGAGGCTCCCGGATCCCCTGAAAGACTCTCGCCCTCGCCTCCTCTCCGGCGATGGAAGCCACCCTCTTTTCGAGCGCCGGAAGGATCCCCCTCGGGCCTATGAGTGAGACCAGGTAGATGTAGGCAGGGTTGTTCCCGACGACATGGAAGTACCGCGCTATTGCTACCAAGCGCCTCTCAGAATTCCTCTTCCGGGTGATGAGCGACTCGATGTAAACCCCGAGATCCGCCACCGCTACTGTATTTAGCAATTTCCACGTGAGGGTGCCCTCGAGCTCCCGGACCGCCCCCACGGAATATTTTATAACCTTATCGCTGAAGCCCCTCTTCCTCAAGTACGCCTCGAACTCCGCCTTCCTCATGCCTGTTCCTCGCCTTAGCTTTGTATTGGGAGAAAAAAAGGCTACCGGGGGTGGCTGGAGATCCCCCGCGCCCGAAGCAGAAGTGGGAAAAAGAGAAAAAGGAGCGCCAAGAGAGAGAGGTTAAAATTTAATCCCCAAACCCAAAAATTGAAGAAATCTAGCCCATTTCGCGTATACGGTGATGGTGCCCGAGGCCGGACTTGAACCAGCGACACTCCGGTCTTCAGCCGGATGCTCTCCCAGTCTGAGCTACTCGGGCTTCCGTTGGTCTATACAAGCATGGGTTCTATAAGTTTTTTCGTCTCTAGGTCAGCAAACTTTTATCTTGTCTGCAATCAGGGTATAACGGGGCAATGATCGCTCAGAGTTAAGACGACCAGCAGGGATGACTTGAAGGCGTTTGCGATAGCCCCCTTCTCGCAAGACGAACTTTTTAAATACCTCCTTTACAAATTGTCTCAAGGTTGCGGCCGTAGTCTAGCCTGGTCTAGGACGTTAGCCTGCCAAAGGCTATGGTCCTGTAGAACGCTAAGGACCCGGGTTCAAATCCCGGCGGCCGCACCAAACTGTTTTATCGTCAATTTCCGTATACACTTAAACCGAATCAGGCGCCGATAGAGCGCCTAGGCTCAGGTCTATAATGCCATCAACCCATGGTGTTAAACAAATAAACAGTTGATAGAACAATAAGGCGTTAGCTATATAAACCACTAACTGTAATAACAGATGTTGCGCTGGTGTTCCCAACTGCACGCACAAGATAAAACATCGGTTCTTGACAGGCTAAGGCGATATATCGATAGCATGATCGAAGTGCATCTCATTGATGAGAAGGTCATCAAGGGAAGGCTGGTCCAGGTAGACAACGAACTCGTGAACATCTTCTTGGAAGACTGCATGGATGCTAGCGGGAAGGCATCACCCGCAGCGGTTGTCATGGGAACCTCAATATCCTTCATCAACATCATCTCCCTGCCCGTCGAAGAGACCCTGGACGAACAGGTCTTCATGCTGATTCAAAGAAATGGCGACATGCCTGTTAAAGAGATCTCAAAGATGCTTGATGTCAAGCCAAAAAGCGTGAACTCTGCCATCAAGCGGCTGAAGAGGATCGGGCTGCTTACAGTTCACTTGGAGCGCGCACCTAAGAAGAAGCGCCAGGTGAGCAAACAGCAAATTGAAAAGAGAGCACGCCGCTGAAACCTTCAGGATGAAATCTTTTTATCCGGACGTTATCATCCTTAATCGTGGCAGGCGATGATGAAGAGTCCCAAAGACGCAAGGATGATTTGGATCTTGAGTACAAGGAGCCTGCCTCCTAATTTTATTTTTTAGACCCCGCTTACCGCAATGCCCGTTCAGTGAAAAGGATAAATCTCGGGTGACATTGAGGTAGGGGCTGTGACAATTATGCCCAAAGCTTCAGTCAAGTGGGTAGGCGACCTCAAGTTCCAGGGCAACGACGGGTATGGCCATACAACGTTCATGGACGCGCTGAAGAAGCACGGCGGTAAGGGCAGCGAGTTCACCCCGATGGACCTCTTCCTTTCCGCTTTGGGTGGTTGCGCGGGCATTGATATAATAACCATGCTCAATGCCAGGGGGCAGCACCTCACATTCTTCGAGGTGGAGATGGACGCAATCAAGCGCGAAGAGTATCCGAAGTTTTTCAAAAAGATCTCGCTCAAGTTCATGCTGAAGGGGGAACTTGACGACAAGGTCGTGGAGCGAACCATCCGCCTTACAATGACCAAGCTCTGCCCCATTGCGGCAATGCTGGGGGAGATCGCCCAGCTGAAATGGGGGTACGAGATCGCCAAAGAATCGGAGAACAATTTGAACGGGCATTCTTACAGTGGATCTGGCAAGAATCCGTAATCTCAACCTTAATAAACCCATATAGATGAAAGAAGTCTCTTGGTGCAACCATTGAACATTGCGCTATTTACCTGGGAATACCCGCCGAAGATTATAGGCGGGCTCGGCACCTATGCCCACGAGCTCACAAGGCAGCTGGTGAAGATGGAGAACAATGTCGTCGTCTTTACTATGAACGACGGCACTCTGAAGACGCGCGAGCTGATGAACGGCGTGGAGGTCCACAGGCCGAGGCTCATAGACATCTCGGAGATCTTCCCTGAGGTGGTGGCCGAGGAGATCCGCAGGTGGGGCCCGGGGATGAACTCCTTCTCCAATGTTTTTCTCTACAACCTGCTTGTCAGTTCGAAGATCGTCAACGATCTGATCCCCCTGGAGAAGAAGACCTTCGACATACTCTCGGTCCATGACTGGCTCTCCTCGATGGCGGGGATTACCCTCACCAAGGCTACCGGCATACCCATGGTCCTTCACCTCCATTCCACCGAGAAAGGTAGGAGCCTCGGGGATGGATCTAAGATCATAAATGAGCTGGAGAAGAAGGCAGCAAACATGGCTGATAAGGTTATTACGGTCTCCAATGCCATGAAGGGAGAGCTGATCGCCTATGGCTTCCCGTCAGACAAGATAGAGGTCGTCTGGAACGGAGTCGACTACAAAAAATACTCCCCGGACCGTGTCCCGCTAGAGAAGGTGCAAGAGATCAGGTCGAGATACGGCGTCACCCAAGAGTCAAAGCTGATACTCTTCATAGGGAGGCTCACAGGCGTAAAGGGGGTCGACAGGCTCATAATGGCCATGAGCCAGGTTCTGTCAAGGTTCCCAAGAACTAAGCTGCTGGTAATCGGAAAGGGGGAGATGGAGGGCGAGCTTGTGCGGCTAGCAACCAGCCTAGGCATAAGCAACAACGTCATATTCAACTTCAACATGCTCCCCGAGGACGAAAGGATAGCCCACTACGCAGCCTGTGATCTCGCTGTCTTCCCGAGTCTCTACGAGCCATTCGGAATCGTCGCCCTGGAGGCTATGGCTATGAAGAAACCCATAGTTGTGGGTGCGCGGGGCGTAAGCGGGCTCAGGGAGATAGTCATCTCCTCCGGGGAGAAGCAGACTGGTTATCATGTAAATCCTTACGATCCGAACGACATCGCCTGGGGCATAGACAGCCTCCTTGCCGACGAGGATAAAATGAGGCGCCTGGGCGAGAATGGCAGGAACCGCGTGATCGCCGAGTTCTCATGGGAGACAGTAGCCCAGAACGTATTCAGAGTTTACGAGAAAGTTGTTGCCGGAAGAAGCTGATCACCGGTTATAGGATCCTGAAGAACCTGTCCACATAGGGGTCGCACCAGTGGCTCCAGTACTGGGCGGGGTTCTTGAGGGGTATAGGATTCATGCTCCCCTCAGAGGGGTTCGGGTTTCTGCCCACCGGAAGGCCAAATATCTCACTCGTATAGAGGAGTGCTGACTCTGAGACCGTCTGGTCAAGCGTGTTCATCAGAAGTTCGTTGATAGTATCTGCAAGCCCAAGCCTGCTCATGAATTCTATGAGGTAGGGTGTGTCCCTGGGCCAAATCACGGACCTGTGGTACTCGGGGTCGCCGAGGTAGGGCGAGACCTGCCTGGTGATCGCCATGCCGAACGGCATGGACTCGTCCCCAAGGTGCCTGAGCCTCCTATTGACTATGAGCTTCCTTGCGTGCAGGTTCGCGCTCTGCAGCTCTTGGTCCGTAAAGAGGTGGTGTGCCGCAGCCAGGCCCACGATCCCCATGGACGTCGCCTCCTGGTCAGACCTTCCAGTCTTGGCATCGAGGATGCTGGCAAGGCAGTGACCGTCCCACATCCTGCCCTTGAATGCCTCCTCCATCTTGGCGAGCGAATCCTCGAGAACGCTCGGATAGAGATAGCCCATCCTTTCCGTCCTCCCTTTGAGCGACTTTAGGGATCTGATCCAGAGGCCATTCACCTCCGGCAGATAGTACTTGGGTAGCTCCCATTCGTCCCTGCTCGTATTCCATCCGTCGGGGAGCCTTCTGGGCCTTCCATCCTCCCCCGCCCTAGAATCTGTCCAGGACTGGAAGGGCGCGCACGCCACCAGCCCGCTCGTTATTACTGGAGGCCCGAGCGGTTCAATCTCCCTACTGCTCATCGTCTCTACTAGGCTAGCTGCTGTGTGGATACTCGTCTCCGCAGTCGCGCTATCGAGCTTGCTGCAGAGCGACAAGAGGAGCGGTGGGGCATCAGCCGAGTGATCGCCACTGCCAAGGATGGTGGGAAGAGTCATCCCCTCCTCGAGCTCCCTCAGAAGCATCGAGGCAAGCGATCTGATCCTCACCTCCCAGCCAAAGAGCTCTGTGTAAACCTTGAAGTTGCTGAGAACCCCCTCCAACGCATCCCTGACCCACGGCTTCCTGAACCACCAGCAGCCTGCCTCGGGGAACCACTCCCCGCCTATCTCCAGCCCGAAGGTCCTGAGGCTGTTCAGCCTCATCAGGATCAGCTTCCTCAGAGTTGGCTCGTAGACCAGCACCCTTTCGACCCAGGAGTGATCGATCGCAGGGGTCTTTGCGGTCACGCCCTCCAGAGACACGTTCATCGTCTTTCCCCTGACCGTGAAAATGCCAGGGCCGAAGACCCTCCTCGTCTCACTCGCGAACCGCACGTAGCCGTTCTGATCCCGGAGCCTGAAGCCGCTGCCGAGCTTGTAGGTCCATTCGGTAACCATCTCTGCCTGCTCCATGCCGTCAAATGGGCCCATGCTGAGGACTAGCCCGCCCTTCCTTACCTGGAGCCAGTCGTTGACTAATTCACAGATGTGCCCATGAGGATCGGAGGTGCTGTTCATTTCCCGCAGGTCCAAGAGTGGCAGGACCCTGACCCCCTGCCTGTCAAGGTCGATGCTGAACCTTGATCCGTCGAACCTGAAACTCGCATCGAGCCCGTCGTAGTGGTAGACCGACTGGAAAGGGTCCAGCCTCACTGCCTCACCCTTCCTGCCGACATCCCCAAAGAGAAACGTATCAACAACCTTGAAGACATCAGGACCCCTTGAGAAGAGTAGCCCTTGGTGCGTGTAGTCCCTATTTGGGCCAAGGAAGAACTCGTTGCCTACGCCCAGACCTGCCGAATAGACCGAAGAGGACCACTCCCCGACTGGCGACTTGAGCAGTACCTGCATGGTCCGTGCATAGTCCCAGTCATCATTCTCATTGGGAGCGACCTCGACGGAGAGATCCTCATCAATCACCAACAGTGAAGCACCGAGTCCCCTCTCTCGCTGGAGCTATTTTAGTTTGGTCTCTCGATCTGCGATCAGCGCAGCTATGGTAAAGGTTATCTTCGCTAGCGCAGAATAATAGGAAGGGACCAGCCGTGTATGATATTTATGAGCTTACGCCCTCGATGCGCGTCCTCCTCTGCATGCACAATATGTCCGCAGTAGACGCAAACAACGCCAAGAAAGCCGAAGACCTAACTGGTCACTGCGACATGGACTACAACGATCTGGAGAAAGCACTCTGCGAGCTTGTCGATTTCGGCTACATCGTCAAGAAGGACCACATCTACTACCTTAGCAGTTTAGGAATTTCCGTGGTAAGAAGTGTCTTCACATAGTAGGTGCACCCCTTGAAGCCCGTCCTGCACATAACTTGGGAGTATCCCCCATACGTAGTGGGTTCACTCTCGATGGAGCTCCGCAATACGCTCGTGCCCCTGGCGCAGCAGGTACCAGTGAACCTCGTTGTAAGGGCAGACTCTGACGAGACCGCCGAAATAGATGGGATGAAAATCTTCAAAGTGTCCCAGTCCATAAAGTCCTCGCCCCATGTCTTGGCCTATGCCCACGTGCTCAATATCGATCTGGTCAGGGGTGCTAGCAGGGCTATCTATGAGTCAGGGGGGGCTTCACTTGTCCACTGCCACGACTGGATAAGCTCCCTGGCGGGCGTCTACATCAGCTCCAACTTCTGCCTCCCCCTAGTGATCTCCGTCTACAGCACGGAATTGGCCAGGTCGCGCAGCCTCAGCACTCTCCTGAGCATGGGCATCTTTGATCTGGAGAAGCACTGCCTAAGGAGGGCGGACGTCGTTGTGGCAGACATGAGCTTGGCTGAGAGCCTCTCGAAAGACTATGGCGTGGATCCTGGGAGAATCTTCCCCCGCGGTGGCGATCTGCTCAAGGTCTACAATAGGTGGGCGATGAGATAGATGAAGGTCCTCATGATTAGCTGGGAGTATCCGCCCTACATTGTCGGAGGTCTAGGCAGGCATGTATTCCACATTTCAAAGTCCCTAGTGCAGAAGGACATTGATGTAACTATCCTGACTTTTACCGACGGCTCCTCACCCTCCCAGGAGGAGGTAAACGGGGTGCATGTTGTCCGGATAAACCCCTACAGCCTAAGGTACCCGGATTTCATATCCTGGTCCCACGGTCTGAACATGCTGATGGTAGAGGCCGCGTCTGCAATAGACGACTTCGACCTTATTCACGTTCATGATTGGCTCACAGCCTACGCTGGCATAGCGCTGAAGCATATCAAGAGGAAGCCACTGGTCGCTACGATCCACTCAACCGAGCTCGGCAGGAGGGGCAGCCTCAGGAATGACTACGAGCGCCATATCCATGAGCTTGAGTGGTGGCTGACCTACGAGGCATGGAATGTCATATGCTGCAGCAACTATATGCTCCGTGAGGTTTCGGGGAACATGAGCTGCCCCCGCGAGAAGATGTCGGTCATAACCAATGGCTACGAGGGAGGCTCGATGGGTCCGCCCGCGCCACTGGTCCGGAAGAACTACGCCCAGAACGGGGAGAAGCTGGTCCTCTACGTAGGCCGCCTCGTCTACGAGAAGGGGCCACACATACTCCTTGAGGCAGCCAGCAAGCTGAAGCACCTCGACCTCAAGTACCTTATAGTCGGGGACGGGTCCATGAGGCCCTACCTGGTCGACCTTTCGAAGAGGCTAGGCATCTCGGAGAGGGTCTACTTCCTTGGCCATGTCACCGACTCGGAGCTGGCGACCTTCTACAATTGGTCTTCAGCAGCCGTCTTCCCGAGCCTCTACGAGCCATTCGGAATCGTCGCTCTGGAGGCTATGGGGGCGGGGATTCCTGTTGTCGTCTCCGCTACCGGGGGGCTGGACGAGATCGTCCAGGACGGTTACAATGGGCTGAAGTTCATGCCAGGCTCGTCGGACTCGTTGACATATCAGCTGAACCGGGTGATCACCGACAAAGCCCTGAGCGATTGGCTTGTGGGCAATGCGCGGCAGTCAGTGGAGAAGTACTCATGGGACAGCGCCGCATCCGAGACCGAAGCGGTCTATCACAAAGTTCTTGATCAATACGAGAAAAGCTCTTGGAAACCCGCTGTATGATTGGAGACATGTAAAATGGAATTGGGAATAGGCGTTGATGTTGGGGGAACCTGGGTAAGGGCAGCACTGGGGGACAGGAATGGCAAAATCCTTAGGAAGGAATCAAAATTCGTCAACGCGAGGGGTAACGAGCTCTTCCTTGGCCAGCTCGAGGAGATGATCCGCCAAGTTGGGGGTGAAGACCTACCCCAGGTGACTGGCATAGGGATCGGCCTGGCTGGGCGGCTCGATCTAGGGAAGGGTAAGCTTGTCTTCTCGCCCCACTCGTCGCTCAGGGACATTGAAGTCTGCGAACCCCTGGAGAGGCGTTTGGGAAAGAGCGTCACACTGCTCAACGACAACGTGGCTGCCGCCCTAGCTGAGAGCGTCATAGGGGGAGGGGTGGGCCAGCGCAACCTCGTCTATGTAGGGATCGGGACCGGCATAGGGGGTGGTGCAATCATCGACGGGCGCATCCTCCTAGGAAAGGATGGCAACGCCCACGAAATGGGTCATATGACCATTGACCCGGAAGGAAAGCTTGAGTGCGCCTGCGGAGGGCGTGGTCACTGGGAAGCTTATACCTCAGGCAGTGGCCTCCCCAATTTCGCAAAGCTCCTCGCCCAGGAGTACCGGGAGCGCACGCTCCTGCTCGACCAGCTGAAGGATCGCGGCATAGTCGCCAAGGACATCTTCACAGCTGCTCGTCTCGGTGACGAGTTCGCTGCGCTGGTGGTGGAGGAATCTGCAAAGCTGAACGCCATAGCATTTGCCAATCTCACGAACCTGTACGACCCGAGCGTCATTATTGTGGGAGGGTCAGTGGCAATAAACAACAAGGAATTCGTTGTGGATCCAATGGAAGATCGCCTGGCAAAACTCTCATTCAACTCCCCCCCCAAGGTCAAGATAACACCCTTGGGGGAAGAGTCATCCCTCCTTGGAGCCATACTCTCCAACTTCTCGGACATACACATCCGCGTTTAAACGTCCTCAAAATCTCTCTTTCATCGACTTCGCGTACTCCTCTGGGAGCGTGGTCACGCCCACCTCCCCGCCATAGAGCTCAAGAAGCGCCCTGTCCGAGATGGCGCCGCTTGGTCTGCCCATGATCCTCACCTGCACCCTAAAGCTTCCCTCCCCCTCATCCCTCGGCATCGAATAAAGCCCCATATTGACTGAGGTGACGCCCAGGCTCCACAGGCCAGCAAGCACTTTCGTTATGCCCGATGCTAGGCCACGCATCTCCTCCGCGTTAAGTGTCAGCAAAGAACTCTTCCTGCCTATCCCGTTCACTTCGTAGGCGCCCATGGGTGCCCACGGAGCAAGCCACGTGAAGCCGGGCGTCTCCCCGATGAACCTTGCCGATCCCATCTCCACCTCGGTGAGCTCCGACCAGTAGCACATGCCTTCCCTCCTAGCATAGGTCTCGGAGGTCTCGAAGAGGCTGGCCGGACCGAGCAGTGCCTTCTCAGTGACGAGCGCCTGAAAGTGAGGGTGCAGCAATGAGGCGCCAGCTGGCGGGAGGTGGTTCCAGCCAAGGAAATGGCTGCGCAGCCCCCACATCTCGCCCGCCTCGAAGAGTTTCCTGCAGCAGGCCAGCCCGTCGAGCAGCTCCTCTGTTGTGAAACTGTCTATATCCAGCTTGTGCGCCGGCGTGAAGGCGCATATGGCATGCACTCCCGAGAGTGGGAATAAATTGGGGAATATGGTCGCTCCACCAGACCTGATCCTGCCTTCGGGCACCAGATCCGGGGGGAACTTCGGCGTCTCCCTCTCGATGTTCTCAGGGCAGAAGGGGCACTTCTGGGGTGCGCCCTCCTCGGCCCTCTTCAGAGCCTGCTTGGGCCTTGAGGTCCTCGAGATGTTGATCCTGGCTCTGGCGCCAGTAAGCGGGTCTATCCTGACCTCGACCTCGCTCAGGGCTTGGGCAAAACCATTCCTGGGGTCTAGAACCCTGGCCTGCTCCCTAAGCCTTTTCAGCTTCAAGGCTCTTTGTCTCCTTCACGTAGAGGTGCGCTTCGGCATCCTTGATGGCGCTCTCGACATTGGCAAGGATCTCCGCCCTTAGGTCCTCGGGCAGCTGCTTCTGCCTTATCCCGTCCAGCGACTGTGACAGCGCGGCGCACCCAAGGACCTCTCTCGTCCAGCGGCTGAGGTCCCCCCTCAGGACGTGGAACTCCAGCGACGCGATATCAACGGTCTTCGCCGTCTCCCTCAGCTCGATGAGGTTCTTGACGCTCACCCCTATGGGCTTCGCGAAGCCCGTGTAGAAGTGGAACGAGTGGCTGTCGGGCAGGTCGCCGTGGAGCATCCTGTAGTACCTTGACTTATCACCCATCGCCGCATAGACTTTGTAGCGGTAGTCCGTAAGGACCCACGTGAAGGTGAGGAATCCCTCCACGGGGCTATTATAGTGGCTGAAGTAGGAGTGAACCGCACCAGCACCACCCCCCTTTGTACTCATGTAGTGGAAGTTGTCGCTCGTTGTGAAGAGCCTCCATGTCCTCACATACCTCCCGCCCACGCTCTTCGCCATGGGTTCCAGGTACCTGACCACATCAAAGCAGTGCCTCTGCATCTCGTTGGAGAGCCACGCCGATGTGTCCCTCTCAAGGTCTGCCCAGGATATCGTCTCCTTCACATCTATCTCGTCGACTGGCTTGATCTTCTCTGCTGCCTCGCTTGGCGTTATGAACTCGAGGTTGCTGTACTTCCGCACCTCCCTCGGCAGGAGGCTCAGGAAGTTATGAATGCCGCTCTCCGGCCAGTGGTGCTCACCGAAGGTCTCGAAGTCCAGAGCTAGGAAGACGAGATCCCCCTCGACCTTCGACAGCCAGGATGCATACTTCTCTGCAGTCAGCGGCCACTCGGACCAGTCCCTGCTGGTAAACCTGAAACCTATGTCGTCCGAGAGCCTGTAGTTCCTCATCAGCACAGAGATCTCCGCATCCTTCGCCTTGTACATGAAATTTGGCGACCTCCATCCGAGGACAGAGTCCACCCCCTCGGTCATCACTACCTTGAATCCCATGCCATGAAACATCTTGGCTATGTCATTATTATACATGAATTCAGTATTCTCCACCGCTGTTGGCGTTGCCTTGAAGACGTCCTTCAGGATCTTTCTCTGCTCGTCAACCTGCTCACCGAACTCCTGGACATTCATCAAGCCTGCCAGGGAGTGGTAATAGGTCTGCGCAGTAAGCTCGCAATTGCCTGTATCCATCAGCTCATGGATAAGCATCAGGACCTCCTCATTCCACCAGCTTGCCTGCTCAAGGAAGAGTCCTGACATGCCAAGGGCGCACTTGAACCCGCCCTCCTTGGCATTCTGGACTAGGGTCCTCAACGCTGGGACGTAGCACTTCCTGGCGACCCTATCGAAGACCTCCCTGTTCAGGTCGTCGTCGAAGTAAACCTCTTCAAGCTTCTCGGAGTTGAAGGGAAGTGTCTTTCCGAAGGATCGCCTAAACCTCCTCGGCTGGTGCAGTTCAAAGAAGAATATGATCTCTGCCAATTTGACCCACTAAGGACTGATTGACATAGGTGATATTTCAATCTTGACTCCAAACCTAGTTTTGAAAAAGCCTATTACCTGTGGCTGAGAATATTCCACTGACAGCCTATGGAAGTCTTTCAGCGGGCTAGATGGTGGACCAGGGACGGCAACTACGTGAAGTGCGATCTCTGCCCCCACCTCTGCTGGCTGGAGGACCACGACCTTGGCATCTGCGGCGTACGCAAGAACATTGGGATGCAGCTCTTCACGCTCAACTACGGGAAGGTCTGCGTCGCCACCCTAGACAGCATAGAGAAGAAACCCATCTTCCACTACCGCCCGGGCTCAAAGCTATACTCTGTAGGGACCGCTGGCTGCAACCTTGAATGCGCCAGCTGCCAGAACTATGAGCTAGCAAAAGGAGTAATCGGGCATATTCCCTACACCTCCATGACCCCCGAGGCCATTGTGGGGGAGGCCGTAGCCAAAGGAGCCAACGGCTTGGGATGGACATTCAACGAGCCAGTAGTCTGGTCTGAGTTCGTAGTGGACGCCTCCGTTGAAGCGAAGAAGAAAGGGCTCTACTCCATGATCAATACCAACGGCTTCATCCAGAAGGGAGCCCGCGAGGATCTGCTCTCTGCCATTGACGTAATGAAGATTGACGTAAAAGCCTTCTCAGACGAGTTTTACAGGAGCATCTGCAACGGGATGCTCGATCCCGTTCTCGAGACCTGCACCGTAGCCAGAGAGCGCGGTGTGCACGTTGAGCTAGCATACCTCATGGTGCCGGGCATGAATGACTCGGACGTTGAGCTGAAGGCTTTCGCCACTTGGGCACGCGACTCCATGGGACCAGATGTCCCCGTGCACCTCTTCAGGTTCTCCCCAGAGTACAAGCTCCTGCAGCTTCCCAAGGAGAGCATGGAAAGGATGAGGCAGGCGAGGGAGATCACCAAGAGTGCAGGTATCCACTATGTATATATTGGAGGCGTAATCGCAGCGGAGGAGCAGAACACCTACTGCCCCAGCTGCGGTGAGCTCATTGTCTCAAGGAAGGGCGAAGAGCCCTCTGAGAAGCTCTTTGTAAAGGGAGACCAGATGAGCAAGTTCTGCCCCAGTTTCTCCGACATCGTTGTGAGGGCGAAACGCGGCAGGTGCCCCAAGTGCGGAGAGGCGATAAAGATAAAATTCGCGTAGCCTTTTACTGAAGGAGATTGATTGATATGAAGATCAATATTGCATTCATAGGATTTGGCACCGTGGGAAGGGGGCTGGGGGATCTGCTCCTGGAGAAGAGGGAGGAGCTGGCTAGGGATTACGGTGTGGAGTACAAGGTCGTTGCGGTCTCCGACATCAAGGCGGGGTCGATCTTGGACGAGAGGGGAATCGATCTGGAGGAGGCTCTGAAGCTTGCAGACGCAGGGACAAGCCTCGAGACAATGCCTGCCCAGAAGAAAGGCCTCTCGGCCTTGGATACGATAAAGTCATCCGGAGCGGATGCCTTTGTGGAGGTTACGTGGACAAACCTTACAGATGGGGAGCCTGGTTACTCGCACATCAAGGCAGCGCTCTCCCTAGGAAGACACGTCGTCACCACAAACAAGGGGCCCATGGCGTTGCATTACCGCGAACTTTTGAGGCTGGCGCAGGATAACGGTGCCAAACTCAAGTTCAAAGGAACTGTGCTCAGCGGGACGCCCGCCTTCAACCTCTTCGACGGCCCCCTTGCGGGCTGCTCCGTCCGCTCGATCAGAGGTATAGTCAATGGCACGACTAACCTGATCCTCTCCGAGATGGAGAAAGGGAGGGGATATGAAGAGGTCTTGAAGGAAGCTCAGCGCGCAGGCTATGCCGAGGCCGACCCAACCATGGACGTGGAGGGGTGGGACGCAACTGCCAAAGCCACGATCCTTGCCAATTACTTCTACGGAACCGACATTAAGCCGAGCCAGGTCAAGCGGAAGGGGATCTCCTCAATCACTCTGGACCAAGTAATCAAGGCTAAGAATCGCGGCGAGAGGATCAAGCTCATAGCAAGAGCCGACAGGACTGAGGGCGGAGCTGAAGTCAGCGTCTCGCCAGTTGCCCTGCCCATGGCCGATCCCCTAGCGAACATAATGGGCGTCACCAATGCCCTGACCTTCGCAACCGACTGCCTTGGAGATATAACGATCGTCGGGCCAGGTGCTGGCAGGAGAGCCACAGGCTACTCCCTGCTCACGGACCTCCTCTCAATTGCTAGGGGCTGATTAGACTTTTTTCAAGTCAATGAAATAAAAACAGGTTATTAGTCAAAACCTAACATATGTGATCAGGGTCCACTCCATGCCAGAAGACGAGCGGAAAGATATCGCAGAGGGAGAAGAAAAGGGAGAAGCCGGAGGAAATGAGACTGGAGCGCCGGAATCGGAGGAGGACCAGGATCAAAATCAGGAGAAGCTTCTCCTGGAGTCGCCCCTCATCTATTCCCTCGCATCCGATGGGAACGTAACGTCGGAGGGCGAAGGCGCAGGTCAGCTCTATGAGGAAAAGATGACAGTACTACCGAAATTCGGGCAGATCCTTCCATTCCCGTTGAGGAGCATACTGGAGTATCAGGCTCGTGACTACAAAATCCGTATTATCTTCAGCTCAAATGATCAGCTCACCCTCTCCAACCTTGGCCTGCGTTACGAAGACTTCGTGAGGAAGATGGCTCAACTCAGGAACCAGCTCATACTGAAAGACGTGCTCATGGAAGAGAAACTCAGGCAGCCAACAGCGAGGGGGTCGGTCATATTTACGGGCTCTTCAGGGACTGCGAGACTGGCTGCTGAATGCGAACTGCGACTCTACGAGACCGCGCTCGTCATCGTCCCCGACATAGGCGACCTCATCCGCATCCCGTACAGCGACATCACTGGAATAAGTGCGCAAGACTACAGGTTGGAGATAACCACAGAGTTTGGAGATAAGCTGGTGGCATCGCAGATGGGCAGGCTCTTCGATCCCTTCGCCAGAGCGCTCGCAGAAGCGAACTCTGCCCTCCAGCTCAAGGTAAACAGCGTGCTGATGAAGCTCCTCCCTCTGGCTGATCCCGCAGAGTTAAGGAAGGTTGCACACCTGATGAAGGAAGGGCGCGCAGCAAGGAAATCCGACATAGACTCCGTTTCGCCAGCAGTCTGGAGCCAGCTCGAGAAGAGGCTTGTATCCGTGGGGATCGCCGAGGAGTACCCCTTTCTAAAGGGGTTGTCGCAGGCTGACAGGATCTGCATCGGAATCAAGCAGGGGCTGAGGGGCGACTTGACAAGCGAGTACCTTTGGTTCCTCGTGCCGATCTACAGTTCAAGCCCCGATACCCCCGGCAACGCCATCGCGATGGAGGCATCCTCCAACGAAGGATCTGGCAGGGCTACTTACTTCTTCAGGATAACCGGAAGGAAGGAGTACAAGGAGATGGGCCTGGACAAGCTCAGCGCGGAATGCGACAAGCTGACAGGTTCAATCAACCGGGCAATGATCGAGATAAACTTCAGGAGGGAGCCTATATACCTTGAAGACGGGAAACTGAATGAACCCCCGTACCAGAAATACCTCTTCGCAGCGAAGAGGTTGCCCTCGCTCCAGACCCTTCGAAGCCTATTCATAGGAAGGGTGATCCACTCGACGCCCGAGCAGTGGCAAGCGGATGTTCTCGCCCTCCTGAAGTTCAACGTCGTAGCAGAGGACGACGGAGTCAAGTGGTCCAAATCTTGATAAACGAACAAGCGGATGTGGAACCCCGCAAAGGAGATTAAAAGGCTGAGCCAATTATACAGATTCAGGAGCCTAACCCTATGGTAGGATACATGCACCCGTGCCGTTACTGTAGCGCTCTGATACCACCGGACTCGAAGGTATGCCCGATGTGCGGAAAAGTGAACCCTCTCGGCCCTCTCCGGTGCCCAAGGTGCCGTGCGCCAATTGAGAAGGGATACGTGAAGTGCAGCTCCTGTGGTCTCTCCCTTGAGATCGCCTGCCCAGCGTGCAAGAACACGACCTTCTTCGGCGACTACTGCAGCCACTGTGGCGCTCGCTTGGTGGTCATATGCCCGAAGTGCAAGACCGAGCAGATGCCAATCAATGAGAAATGTATAAAATGTGGCACACAGCTAATAAAGTGAGGCTTTAATTTGGGTCTACAACCATTTACGCGCAATTTTGATGATAACAGCACCGACGCAGGCTTCCAGTTCACCTTCCACTGCGACATATGCTCTGACGGCTACAAGACGCAATTTGTCCAATCCAAGACTTACAGGAAGGCAGGTCTACTGCGCGGATTAGGATCCGCTGCTAGCATTGCGGGCTCGCTTGCAGGCGGTCGTTTGGGAAGCGCCGGCTCTGCTGGCCAAAGTACCTCCAACGTGCTCTCCGAACGTTTCCAGGGAATGTCGCCCGAATGGCACAAGGAGCATGAAAGCGCTTTTGCCTTGGCGCAGAACGAAGCGATGGGCCACTTCAAGCGTTGCCCTAAGTGCCACAGGTACGTCTGCGAGAACGATTGGAACGAGGAGGAGGGGCTCTGTGTCGAGGATGCGCCTCGTCTGAACGTTGAAGTAGCAGCTGCTAAATCACAGGTGCAGGCAGAACAGGCTTGGGACAAGGCGCGCAATACCCAGATATTCAGCGGCGAGATCGAGAGCAAGCAGACAATCTGCCCTATGTGCGGGAAACCGGCTGGGCAGGGCAAGTTCTGCAACAACTGCGGCGCACCCTTGAGCCTAGGCAAGTGCCTGAAATGCGGCGCCACGAACCCAGCAGGTGCGAGCTTCTGCAGCGAGTGCGGAAACAAGCTGACCTAAAAATCAAAAATTCCCCTTTTTATAATTTTAATTGCCACGAAACGCATAAAAATACCTTCAACTTCTCTATGCCCAAGGGCCGGTAGATTAGCGGCAGATCACCTGCCTTGCACGCAGGGAGTCGTGGGTTCAAATCCCACCCGGTCCACCATCAAATATGCGCAAAATAGCATCGTTTTCGACAATCTACAACATAAAAAAAGGCATTCAACTATGCGATAAAGGTCTTCTGGGCCATGTCTTTGCCCGTGGTTTGATCACCCAGACATCTATTATATAAAAGAATTTACCGAAGCACTACATATTATTCCATAGATAAAAATGACTTCTTCACTTGTCTTCACCTCTAACAACGCCCTCATAGGTTTCGTTATCGTATTCATTTGTTTTTTTGTGGCAGAACAAATTGGGGGTGTAATTATTCCAGCAAAGAGAAGGGGTGGTGCCAGGGTGAAGCGAAGCCATGTGCTCTCAAATATAATAATTTATTTCTCTTGGCCTGTAATCTTATTCTTAATATTCATCTTTGCAGCGATTGACATCGTTCCATTGCCTGATTGGGCATATTACATCGGCCTCGCTGTTATGATTACAGGAATTGTGTTTAGGCAATGGGCCATTGCTGTACTTGGCCGCTACTTCTCTCGTGCAATTGGCGTTCAGAAGGAACATAAGATTGTGGAATCTGGACCCTACCACTTGATAAGACATCCCTCATATGCAGGCGTTCTCATTTTTTGGGTTGGAATGGGATTGGCAGTACAGTCCATAAGCGCAGTGCTCATAGCCCTCGCAGTCTTTTGTTTAGTCTATGGATACAGAATTTATGTAGAAGAAAAGGTTCTCATTAATGAATTGGGTGACAGTTATGTTGAGTATATGAAGCGAACAAAGCGAGTAATTCCTTACATAATATAGACTGATCTGTGGCCTGTTTCCACTGTACGATAAAGGTCTTGGACCATGTCTTTGTTCTGCGCGCGTTGGTAGCGTGCACTGAGATCATTTATAATAGCCATAGGTTTAGCAATCATTAGGTGATTTGTCATGTCGACAAAACGACAAGGCAAGGAGTTGTTAATGAATGACTAAAGCCTTGATTGTTTATGGAACTCGATATGGAGCAACGGCCAGCACATCAGCAGAGATCGCAAACACATTCCGGCAACAAGGCTTGGAGGTTCGAGTAGTTGATGCAAAACAGGAGAGAATCAGTGAGATAGATGAGTATGATCTTGTCATTGTCGGCAGTGGCATCGAGAGAGATATGTGGACCAGTGAACCAGAGGAATTCCTGAAAACATTCCAGGAGGAGCTGGCAAAAAAGAAAGTGGCACTATTCGTCTCCTGCGGTCATGGCAGCCAGGCACTAAATGAAGGAAAACCCGACGTGATTGCTAAATTCAGAGGAGTTTATCTTGAAGAAAAAGCCGCTAAGTATAATCTGCAACCTTTAGCTTTGGGCTTATTCGGTGGCATCTACGACTACAATAAAATATCAAGGTTTATGCAAATGGCTCCCCCAGTTCAGGCAACAAGGAGAAAGCTGGAAGCAGCCTGTAAGGAAACACAGCCTGGAATCTATGATTTGAGAGACTTGGACGCTATAAGGATCTGGGCAAAAGAACTCTCCCAAAAGGTTCTCAGTTAGGTAAAAATGCTCACCAAAAATATACCGCAGGCTGAGTGCTCGATATATTTTGAGGTTTGGGGATTAAAACTTAAAACCCCGAAATAACATTAATTAAAAATTAATCTTATCTTTGGCTGTGTTTGCCCTTATCTAGAAACTATCTAAATACTCGAACCTAAGGACTATCCAGCGTAATTGCCTGAATTGAAAACATTATGGAGGTTTAGGTATAACGCCGAGCTGCTGCATCATGCCCAGAGTATCGAACCTTTCCCATTCTTCCACGATCTTGCCGTCAACCAACCGGTCGATGGTGATAAACCAAATGGTAATCTTTTTATGGGTAGGTGGGATGCCGCGATATATGCCCTTTTGTGTACCAGTCATTGTCCAGCGAATTGCTCCCTTATCTCCTTCGACGACCATGTCATCTATGGTAAAATGAAGGTCGGAAAACGCCTCGTAAAGATTGCTGAAGGATTGTTTGTAGTTCATGAGACCGTGGATTTCCTGACCAGTGCCAGCGTGATAGACGATGTCAGTAGCATATAACTCGTCTAATGCTGCCAAGCAAGCCGCTTTGCCCTTGTTGCTCTCTTCAAATAAATGATGGGCTGCCACTTTCATTTCCGCTACTTCCATGACAAAAACCCCACTTGCTTTTACCTATGTTTTTAGATCGTTTTTAGTTTTTGGGAATTAATCTGCTGGTCAACTATCCGATAAATGTCTTCTAGGCCATTTCTTTTGCCCTGAGGCTAATAGGCTTATAATTTGTAAAGACACAAGTAACTTGGAGGTTGATTTCTTGTCTCAAGGTGAAGAATCGCCCTTGCCTTCCACGTCCAAGCCAACAGCCTCAATAAAGGAGGAAGTGAATACTCATTCAACTGGATTTTTTACAATCGCTTTTTTACTTTCTTTTTTATGGTTTAGAGTCAATTTGACTCCTATTCTTCCTCTTGGACTTATTGGAGGAGTACTCATTATCGTTTGGATATCTGATATCGATTTAGCGCTTGGAAAGCATACGGACAATAGAGGATTCTTCGTGTTATGTATCATAGCCACTATCTTGGGCTTTTTCATTAACTCGATGTAACTGGCCATTTCATAATTACTATATGACAAAATAGAAGGCTGTGCAGTCTTCGTTTGTTTCCTTATGGCGTGTAAAATCGGTTAGTAAGCGCCACACTATTCTGGGCTAGTCAACTATACGATAAAGGTCTTCTGGGCCATGTCTATTTCTTGAAGATTGCCGGATCAAGAGCCAAGCGCTTGCTGCTGTCTCTTCTTCAGTTCACCGTAGAGATATTCCCAAAACGCAAATGTCTTTGCATCGCCAGAATCCTTTCGCATCCCGTCTACCAGGAGCTTATTCCCTTCCCATGCTGAAATGATAATATCGCCCCAGAAGTCATAAACGATGTCTGTGTCCACCAGTTTCCTATGGACAAGGATGCCAATACCTTCAAAATAGTTGCCAAGTACCTTAAACGTCACTTGCTCTGGTTTCCCAGAGTATTCTTGAAGATAATCCTCATAATTCTCATATTCCATGGAACAGACTTGGGATATTGCCTCCTGAACTTCTTTGGCACTCATATTGAACCACGGTGAGAGCCTTATCAGGCTCTCTGTTTGCCTTAACCTACTCCGATGCCAAATGTCTAGAAAGTAATATACGACCGCTGCCAGGACACCAATGGAAGCAATAACAATGGAAATGGTAGTTATGTCCACCATTGTTGACGCCCCGCACTAGGACAAGATAATGGTGGTTTGTTCAGCTATAACTGTTGTGTCGGAAACTAACACTTTTACCCGTCAACTATACGATAAAGGTCTTCTGGGCTAGGTATTTGCCCGTGGTTTGGGTTTGGGTTGGGGATTAAATTTTATCCAACGAACCTTGAGTGCGTGCATGCTGGCACACATCAGAGAAAAGTGGGAGTTGCGGTTGACATCTCCATTGTGGTGGGGGTTAAGTCCC